>CENV01000135.1_pt1 | contig 36018 bp, 31 predicted proteins | sample 530231 | NCBI WGS metagenome assembly CENV01 (sample SAMEA2619815, study PRJEB7988) | marine metagenome | biome: marine biome (ENVO:00000447); feature: surface water layer (ENVO:00002042); material: "saline water (ENVO:00002010), including plankton (ENVO:xxxxxxxx)" | depth 5 m
TGGGCGAAACGGGAGAGATAAATGGCAAAGCCGCTTAACGGCATTCGTGTGCTCGATATGGGCACCTTCATCACCGGGCCGGCCTGCGGGATGCTGCTCGCGGACCTCGGGGCCGAGGTGATCAAGGTCGAGATGCCCGAGACGGGCGATCCGTTCCGCGCCTTCAAGGGCGACCTCTATTCGCCGCATTATCAGACCTATAACCGCAACAAGAAGTCGATCACGCTCAACACCAAGGTGAGCGAGGAGGATCGCAAGGCGCTCGATGAGCTGGTGCGCGGGGCCGACGTGTTCATCCAGAACTTTCGCCCCGGTGTGGCCGAGCGGCTCCATGTCGATGCGGCGCGCTTGCAGGGGATCAACCCGCGGCTGGTCTATGCCGATATCTCGGGCTTCGGCAACGATGGCCCGTGGAAGGACCGCCCCGCCTTCGACACCGTCAGCCAGGCGTCTTCCGGTTTCCTCAGGCTGCTGGTGAACCCCGGCAACCCGCGCGTGGTCGGCCCGGCGATTGGCGATGCGGTGACGGGCTTCTATGCCGCCTATGGCGTGCTCGCCGCGCTCTATGAGCGGGAGAGGACCGGCAAGGGCCGCCGCGTCGAAACCTCGATGTTCGAGGCGATGAGCCACTTCAATCTCGACGACTTTACCCATTATCTGAGCGCAGGCGAGGTGATGGGGCCGTGGAGCCGCCCGCATGTCTCGCAAAGCTATGTGTTCGAATGTGCGGACGGCGGCTGGATCGCGCTGCACATGTCGAGCCCGCCCAAGTTCTGGGAAAATCTGGCCGAGGCGGTCGGCCAGCCGGATATGCTTGCGCGCCCCGAGTTCGAAAGCCGTCCGGCGCGGATCGCAAACTACGAGAACGTGGTGCGCTTCCTCGCCCCGATCTTTGCCGAGCAGCCGCGTGCCTATTGGGAGGAGCGGCTCACCGCCCTCGAGGTGCCGCATTCGGCGGTCTATTCGAGCAAGGAGGTGCTGGAGGGCGACCTTGCCAAACACCACCAGCTCGAAGTGAGCGGCGAGGGGCAGCGCGGCACCTTCCGCACCATCCGCAATCCGATCCGGTTCGATGGCGAGGTGGAGGCTGGGGTCATCCCGCCGCCCGAACTCGGCCAGCACAATGAAGAAATACTTGGCCGGAAGAGCTGATGCGTTAGGTTGCTAAAGATGAGGCCGCGCAAAAAGACTCGGCCCAACGGGAGAATGGATCATGGCAAAACTGCCGAGCAGACTGCACCACACCGCCTATGTGACCAAGGATCTGGAAGCCACCCGCGCCTTTTACGAGGACGTGATCGGCCTGCCGCTGTCCGCCACCTGGTGCGAGGCGGATATGCTGTTCGGCAAGGAGCGGACCTATTGCCACGTGTTCTTCGACCTGGGCGATGGCAGCTCGCTGGCCTTCTTCCAGTTCGCCAATGCCGATGATCAGGCCGAGTTCGGGCCGGAGATTCCGTCCTCGCCGTTCATCCATATCGCGCTGAACGTCGATGCTGAATGCCAGGCGGGAATCGAACAGCGGATCAGGGACGCGGGCATTGCCGCGCCTGACACCTATGTGCTCGAGCACGGCTATTGCCGTTCGGTCTATGTGAAGGACCCGAATGGCATGATCGTCGAGTTCTGCAACGACGACCCGCGCGCCGCCGAGGGCAAGGCCGAGCGCAAGGCCAAGGCCCATTCCGAGCTGAAGCGCTGGCTGGCGGGGAATTACGAGAACAACAACAATTTCCGCAAGGAAGAGGCAGCATAGGGGCTCCGCGCGCATGAGCGGTTTCGCCACCAGCCACACCGGCAGCCTGCCGCGGCCTGACTATCTGCTCGACCTGATGTTCGCGCGCGAGGGCGGGGAAGAGGTCGATCCTGCCGCGCTTGATGCAGCGGTCGAGCGGGCGACGGCGGACGTGGTCGCGCGGCAGATCGCGGCGGGGCTGACCGTGGTCAACGATGGCGAGATGTCGAAGCCCAGCTACGCCACCTATATCAAGCACCGCTTGTCGGGCTTCGGGGGCGAGGCGGGGCAATACGAATTTGCCGACCTTGAGGACTTCCCCGGCGCCAAGGCCCAGGTGTTCGGCAACAAGGGGCGGGCGAAACGGTCGGCCCCCGCCTGCACCGCCCCCATCGAAGTGATCGACATGGAGGCCCCGCGCATTGACGCCGAACGGCTGGGGCGGCTGGCGAAGGGGCATGCGACCTTCATGTCGGCGGCCTCGCCGGGGGTCACCGCGCTGTTCTTCCCCAATCAGTACTACGATAGCGACGAGGACTATGTCTTCGCGCTCGCCGAGGGCTTGCGGCACGAATACGAGACGATCGCCGCAGCGGGGATCACCTTGCAGGTCGATTGCCCCGATCTTGCCATGGGTCGCCACGTGCAGTTCACCGATCTCAGCCTTGAGGAGTTCCGCCAGCGCATCGGCATGAATGTCGCCGCGCTTAACCATGCCCTGCGCAATATTCCGCCCGAACAGTGCCGGATGCACCTGTGCTGGGGCAACTATCCCGGCCCGCACCACTGCGATGTGGCGCTCGCCGAGATTGCCGACATCGTGTGGCAGGCGAGGCCGCAAACCGTGCTGGTCGAAGGCGCTAACCCGCGCCACGCGCACGAGTTCGCCTATTTCGAGGACCATCCCTTGCCCGAGGACAAGGTGCTGTGCCCCGGCATGATCGAACCGCAAAGCCCCTATATCGAACACCCCGACCTGATCGCGCAGCGGATCGGCCGCTATGCCGATCTGCTTGGGCGCGAGCGGGTGATGGCGGGAGTGGACTGCGGCTTTTCGGTCCACGCGGGCAGCAATGCGCTTGATCCGCAGGTTGTCTGGGCGAAACTGGCGGCGCTGAGCGAAGGTGCGCGGATCGCTAGTCACCGCTACTGGTAAGGCGGGCATTCCCGCGCTAGGCGGGCTTTTCGCAGTGCGGGCGTGGCGGAATGGTAGACGCCGGGGACTTAAAATCCCCTGAGCCTTGCTCGTGCGGGTTCGAGTCCCGCCGCCCGCACCATGCGCTTTCCCTTCACCGTCGGCAAATTGCTTAAGGGCATATGAATCCCCAAAGATGCGAATGGGCTAGCCTTCATTCCTCATGCAACGAGGGCGCACCTCAGGGAGCGCGCTTAGGGTAACCTAAACAATTCCTGAACGATCCTGCCGCATATTGTAGTTCGGCAAAGAGCGCCGAGAACCAATCGGGAAGGCCTATGGAAGACCCAATGAAGCTCGACAGCACCAGCATTTCCAGCCCTGCCGAGAGCGGCACGGGCGCAGAGATGCGTGCAGCGCCTCGTGTTGGGCTGCTCATACGTCCTGCCAAGCTCATTACGCCCGATCACCAGTTCTTCTGCGTTATCCGCGACCTTTCCGAAACAGGGTTAAGCGTCTGCGTGTTTCACACGCTGCCGAAATGCGACCACTATACGATCGAGTTTCAGAACGGCGATCGTGTCGAAGCCGAGGTGATGTGGGAGAGCGGCGACCGGATGGGCCTGCGATTTTCTGAGCGGGCCGATCTCGAACGGCTGATCCTGAGCCCGAGCCGATTTGCCAAGCGCGCAATCCGCATCGAACTCGATTGCCCGGCGATCGTGGCCATGCCGGGTCGCGATGTCGCCGTGCGCATCTGCGATATCTCCGGTCAGGGGGCGAAGATCGCCTGCGAGGAGCACCTGATGCTGGATGCCAGTGTTGTCCTCAGGGCCACGCATTTGCCCTCAACGCGGGCCAAGATCCGGTGGCGGCGTGACGGGGCCTATGGACTCGTTTTCGAGGATACGATGCAAATGAGCGAACTGGCGCAGACCGTTGCGGCGATGCAGGGCGTTCCCTTGTGATTTTCCATGGGGCCGGGGCGCTTCATTAACCGCCCGGCAACCATTTTCCTTCACTCCCGGTGAGCACACCACTCGGGGGGCTTAATGATCAGTACCAGTGCCAGGGGCAGCCACGAACTCGATGTCGACGTCGTCATTGTCGGAGCTGGTCCGGCAGGCCTGACGGCAGGCTATTTGCTTACCAAGGCCGGTAAGTCGGTGGCGATCATCGAGAAGGATCAGACCTACGTCGGCGGCATCAGCCGCACGGTGGAGCACGAGGGTTATCGCTTCGATATCGGTGGGCACAGGTTCTTCTCGAAGAGCCAGCAGGTCGTCGACCTGTGGAACGAGATCCTGCCCGACGACTTCATCCAGCGACCACGCATGAGCCGCATCTACTACGAGGGTAAGTTCTACTCCTACCCGCTGCGCGCCTTCGAGGCGCTGCGCAATCTTGGCCTGTGGCGCTCGGCCCAATGCATGGCGAGCTACCTGCAGTACAAGCTGTTCCCGATCCGCAAGGTGACGAGCTTCGAGGACTGGACCACCAACCAGTTCGGCAAGAAGCTCTATTCGATCTTCTTCAAGACCTACACCGAGAAGGTCTGGGGTATGCCTTGCGATGAGATGAGCGCCGACTGGGCCGCTCAGCGCATCAAGGGCCTGTCGTTGTGGGGCGCGGTGGTCGACGGGCTCAAGCGCTCGCTTGGCCTTAACAAGCTTAACGACGGCACCGGCAAGCAGGCCAAGACACTGCTCGAAACGTTCCGCTATCCCCGCCTCGGCCCCGGCATGATGTGGGATGCCGCGCGCGACAAGATTGTTGCCACTGGCAAGGGGCAGGTGCTGATGGGCCATGCCCTGGGCCAGCTCGCCAGCGACGGCCAGGGCGGCTGGCGCCTGCGCGCTGACGGGCCTGAGGGCGAAACCATCATCACGGCGCGTCACGCCATCAGCTCCGCCCCGATGCGTGAGCTGGCCACGCGCCTGCACCCGCTGCCCGCGACCACGCTGCAGGCAAGCAACCTCAAGTATCGCGACTTCCTCACCGTGGCACTGATGATCCGCTCGGACGACCTGTTCCCCGACAACTGGATCTACATCCACGATTCCAAGGTGCAGGTTGGCCGCGTGCAGAACTTCCGCAGCTGGTCGCCCGAAATGGTGCCCGATCAGGATATCGCCTGCGTGGGTCTCGAATATTTCTGCTTCGAAGGTGACGGCCTGTGGACGTCGAGCGATGAGCACCTGATCGCGCAGGCCAAGCGCGAGATGGACATCCTCGGCCTGTGCAAGCCGGAGGACGTTGTCGGCGGCGCGGTGGTGCGCCAGGAAAAGGCCTACCCGGTCTACGATGAAACCTATGCCGAGAATGTCGAGGCCATGCGCGCCGAGTTGGCGGAGCGTTTCCCGACGCTGCACCTGGTAGGGCGCAACGGGATGCATCGCTACAACAACCAGGACCACGCGATGATGACCGCGATGCTCACGGTCGAGAATATCCTCGCCGGAGAGCAAGTCTACGACACCTGGTGCGTGAACGAGGATGCCGAATATCACGAGGCGGGCGACGAGGGTGCCGAGACGACGCTTCCCGCGCGCGAAACCCGCGCCTTGTCTGAAGATCAGGCGGCCGCACTGGCCTCGGTGCGTGATGTGCCGGCAAGGGTCGACAAGGCGCCTGATACCCGGAACGAAACCGAACGCAAGGTGGCCTGAAAATGGGTTGGCGCAAGGTCATCGCGCCTTTTTTGGAGGCGCAGTTCCTCCGGTATGCGATCTGTGCCGTGGGAGCGATGGCAGTCGATGTCGGCTCCTTCGTGATCCTGCTCGGACAGGGGATGTCGGCTGGCCTTTCGGCGGCGCTTGCCTATGCCATCGGGACGATGGCGAACTGGTGGCTGGTAAGCCGCGGTGTCTTCGACGAGGCATTGGCTGCCCGCGGCCCTGCTCGCCTGCGCCAGCAGTTCCTGTTCTACGGTACGACGCTTGTGGGCCTCGCGCTAACTACGATGATCGTCTCGGTGCTGGTGGCGACGGGAATGGTGCCGATTGTCACCAAGGCTATCGCGATCGTGGTTAGCTTCTTCCTCAACTGGAGCGTGCGCAAGTACCTCGTATTTCGTCCGGCTTGAGAGGCGCGGCGCGCGGGCATGGGTAACTGACATGGCAAACTATCTTGTTACGGGCGGTTCGGGCTTTCTGGGGACGCTGCTGGTAGGCAAGCTGCTGGCCGATGGGCACGAGGTGGTCTCGCTTGACTTGCTGCCGACCACGCTTGCGAACCCGCGACTGGAGGCCGTGATCGGTGATATTCGGGACCGTGCCTGCCTCGATGCGATTTTTTCGCGCGGCGTACCCGATGCGGTGTTTCACTGTGCTGCGCTGCTGGCGCATGGCTCTATCCCCGATGGCGAACTCGACAGCCACAACGTGCTGGGCACCCAGGTGCTGGCAGAGGCTTGCGCAGATGCGGGTGTCAGCAAGATCGTCTACACGTCGAGCAACTGCTTGTGGGGCCACGGCTTCGATGAGCCGGTGAGCGAAGACATCGTGCCCGAACCGTGCGAGCACTATGGCAAGACGAAGTGGGAAGGCGAGAAGATCCTCGCCCGTCTCGGCAACCGGATCGAGAGTGTCTCGATCCGCTGCCCCACCATCATCGACGAGGGGCGTCTTGGCTTGCTTGCGATCCTGTTCGAATTCATCGCCGACGATAACCGCATTCCGCTCGTTGGCGATGGCAGCAATCGCTATCAGTTCATCTATGCTGCCGACCTGATCGATGCCATGTTGCGTGCTGCGCACTGCGACGGGAGTCACGTGTTCGGCATCGGCTCGGACAATGTGCCGACCATGGCGGGCGCGTTCCAGCACGTCATCGACGGCACGACGAGCCGCTCGCGCCTGCTGCGCTTGCCCAAGTGGCCGATGGTCTCAGCGATGAAGCTCGCCCATCTGCTGCGCATGTCTCCGCTTGGCCCCTATCACTATCGCATGATTGCCAGCAGCTTCGTGTTCGATACGAGTGCGATCAAGTGCACGCTGGGCTGGCAGCCCACGCTCACCAATGGCGAAATGCTGCTGAAGGCCTATCGCTATTACTTGGACAATCGCGCCGAGATCGCCGCGCGCGGCAATGTCTCGGCGCACCGTCAGGCCACCCGAATGGGTGTGATCCGCCTCCTCAAGATGCTCGCGTGATCATGGCTGAAAGCGCCATGCCTCAAACTGACATTCCGCCGTTTCGCCCGAAGTCTCGATGGGCGATGCCTGCCGTTTGGCAGGTCTGGCTCGCTTTCGTTGCGATCCTTATCGTGGTGATCCTCGTCACCGACTGGCCGCTGATGATGCAGGACCCGGATGATTACATGCGCCTGCTGCAGGTGCGCGACTGGCTGGGTGGGCAGGCCTTCTATGACACCCGCCAGTACCGGCTCAATCCGCCCGTTGGTGCGGACATGCACTGGATACGGCTCGTCGATCTCCCACTCGCCTTCTTCATGATGTTGTTCGGCACGGTGCTGCCGGCGGCCAAAGCCGAGGCGGTGACGCTGGCACTGGTGCCGTTGGGGCAACTGCTGCTGGCGCTATACTTGTTGCGCGCAATTGTGCGTCGGCTTGGGGGTGGCAAGGCCGAGCAACTCGCGGCGACCGTCATCGTGCCCCTGTTTCCGCTCCTTGTGACCAACTTCCTGCCAGCGCGGATCGACCACCACGGTTGGCAGGCGCTTGCCGCGCTAACTGTGGCATGGGCGATGGTATGCAATTCCCGGCGTCATGCCGCGCTGGCGGGGCTGGTCACGGCTGCATGGTTGATGATCTCGCTCGAAGGTATCGCCTTGGCCGCTGTATTTGGTGGGTTGTTCGCGCTGCGTTACGTTCTGTTCGGTGAACGCCAGCACGAGGCCTTTCTCGGTGCGCTCGCGCTCGGTATTGCCGTGCTGTTTGCGATCTTTCGCCCGGTGTCCGAGGTGTTCACCGCCTTGTGTGACTTGCCGGCATGGCCGCATATCGTCGCCTTTGGCGGCGGCGCGCTTGTCGCTGCCGGAGCGCGGATACTGCCCGGCCAGGGCCAGCCATTGGGGCGGCTGGCATCGCTTGTTCCCGTGGCGGCAGTGGCTGCGGCAGGACTGTTGGTGCCGCTTGGCTGGTGTGTTGTTTCGCCGCTTGATCTCGATCCCTTCCTTAAGGCGAACTGGTTCGACAACATGGCTGAAAGCGCCAACATCGCGCGCCAGAGTGCTTCGGTGGCGGGGATGACCTTGTGGACTTTGCTGCTGGCCGTGGTGGGAAGCTGGACGATGCTGGCTCAGTCGCAGAATCGCGAACTGTGGCAGGCGCGTGCCTTCTATGGCGTGGCACTTGTCGGCGCATGCGGTGTCTCGCTGCTGATTATGCGGGCTGGCCTCGGCGCGCAGCTCTTGTGCGTACCGGTTTCGGCCTTCCTGATCGTGAAATTCTGGGCGCGAGTGCGCGCAATAGAAGCCGCATTACCGCGTATAGTCGCGACCCTTGGCCTGCTGTTGCTTGCTACGCCGACCTTTGTCAGCGCCGCGCTGAAACCGCTCGATCGCGCCAACGTGCTCACGCAGGTGCAATTGCCCGCAGGCTTGGCCGCGGAGTCATGCGATTACAGCAAGCTCAACGCGCTGCCGCGCTCGATGCTTTTTGCAACGCTCGATCGCGGTCCGGAAATTCTTGCCCGCACTCCCCACAGCGCGGTGATGAGTGGCTATCATCGCAATCAGGAAAAGATGCGCGAGACGATCCTTGGTTTTGCCGGTCCGTTGCCTGAGGCAGAAGCCATCATCCGCGCCAACCATGCCGATTTCGTTGTTGCCTGCCTGACCTCGGGCGACCTGGCGATTGCAGCCGGAGCGGGTGAGAACAACCTAGCCGACGCAATCTACGCCGGAACTCATCCTGACTGGCTTATGCCGGTGCCCGGCTTCGAACAGGGGCCTTTACGCGTCTATAAGGTGCGCTAGCCTCAAGCAGGCCGGAATGTCAGCGCCACACCGTTGATGCAGTGGCGCTTGCCGGTCGGGCGGGGGCCGTCGTCGAACACGTGGCCGAGGTGCCCGCCGCAGTCGGCGCAGTGGACCTCGCGGCGCACATAACCAAGCTTGCGATCGGTCGAATAGCCCACCGCGCCCGCGTCGAGCGCCTGGTAGAAGCTGGGCCAGCCGGTGCCGCTGTCGAACTTGGTTTCCGAGGAATAGACCGCATTGTCGCACCCGGCGCAGTAGAAGGTGCCGGCGCGGTGCTCGTCGTTAAGCGGCGAGGTAAACGGGCGTTCGGTCGCCTCTTCGCGCAGCACGCGGTATTGCATGTCGGTGAGGCGGCGGCGCCATTCGGCGTCAGTGTGCGTCACACGGAAAGACTGCTGGGCCTTGGCGGGTTCGCTGCCGCAGGCGCTGAGCACGGGGAGCGACACGCCCACACCAAGCCAGGTCAGCACGGAGCGACGGGAAAGCGAGCGATTGTGGGTCATGGGTGCACCTCTTATCTGGTTGCGGCCGAACCCTTGCTGAACAGGCCGCGCACGAACCCGGCTGGTCCGCGCCTTCTCTCCACGCCCTTCTTAGCGCCTTGCGGGCCGGATTTCATCACCCGCTTGCGGAACATCCTTGCGCCAACGCGCACGAATACTGCCACACACAACGCCTGCCATGCCAGCGCCACCACGTGCGGCCAGAGGCTTTCGTCCATCGCCGCGCGCGCCACCATCACAAAGGGCGAGCTTAGAGGAAACGCTCTACCGGCAAAGTCGATCCAGCCGCCAGAATTCGTGACGGTGAGGCTGGCAAGGAAGAACACCAGAATCTGCAGCATGGTGGCCGGCATCGACAGCGTCTGCACCTCGCGCACCGTCTTCGCCTGCGAGCCGATGGTGAGGAAGATCGCGCCCAGCAGCAGATAGCCCATGGCAAAATAGAGCGCGAACAGCACAATGAACATCGGCCAGCCTACACCCGGCATCGCAATATCGGCCAGCGACACGCCGCCCGCCGTCAGCACGATTCCCGCCGTGGATCCCCACACGAGGATCCCGACCACCGAGATCGCCAGCATGGCAAACAGCTTGCCCAGAAACACCGCGTCCATCGGGATGGCGGCGGCAAGCACCTCGATGATCTTGTTGCCCTTCTCCTCCACGAGGTTCGACAGCACCATCGAGGCGAGCAGCATGATGAGAAGGAACAGCAGCACCTGCGCGCCTTGCGCGGTGTGGATGCGGGCGGAATTGCGCGCCGCTGCGCTTGAGGCGACGGTGCTGGTGGCCACGGCGGGATAGTCGAGCGACTGGCCCTCGGCCTGCGCGGCGATCATGCCCACGATGCCCTGCCAGCGCCCGATGCTGCCTTCGGTGGCGGTGAGATGCGGCGCGGCGGGCGTGCCGGTGACCACGGCGGCAAGTTGCCCCTCGCTTTCCTGCAAGGTGGCCGCAGCATCGAAGGTTTCGTCTGACGCGACGGAGCGCAGCTCGCTCATCGGCGGGACGGCGGGGCCAAGTCGCTTGGCGAGGGCGTCGCGCGCCGTGATCATCGCGTGGTTATCCTCCGCGCTCATCGCCAGCCCCACGTTGGCAATCCCGGAGCCTTGTTGCACCTGCGCGCCGACACCGCCGGCCAGCACCATCACCACCACCGGGAACAGCGGGCCGAGCAGGAAGAAGATAAAAGCGCGGCTGAACAGGATCGCGGTAAAGTCGCGCCGTGCCACCACATAGGCGGCCTGAAGCAGCGGGAGGCGTCCGGCGGTCTGGCTCCTGGCGGTCATGCCTCGTCTCCCGGTTCGCCTGCGACCATGTCTTTGGCCGCGACCTCGCCGGCAATGGCGACGAAGGCATCGTGCAGCCCGGCGCGCTCGATCGAAAACGAGAGGATACCTGCCTCGCCCTCGATCAGTGCCTTGAGCAGCGGCTCCACCCCGGTTTCGGGCAATGCGAAGGTCCAGAAGTCACCCACCCGGCGCGCGTCCTGCGGCAAGGCGGAGAGCCAGCCGCCTTCGCGGCGGCGCGTTTCCAGCCGGACCTGTGCGGGGATGCGGTCGCGCGCCTCGTCGACCCGGCCCGCAAACGGCACCTTGCCGCCCGCGATGATCGCAATGCCTTCGCAAAGGCGCTCGGCGTGGGAGATGACATGGGTGGAGAAGATCACCGTGGTGCCCTTGTCGGCGAGCCCGCGGATCAGCACCTCCAGCTTACCCTGATTGATCGCATCGAGGCCCGAGAACGGCTCGTCGAGGACTACCAGTTTCGGTTCGTGAACCAGCGTGCCGAGCAGCTGCACGGTCTGCGCCATGCCCTTGGAAAGCTGGCGTATCTGTCGGTCGACCGCATGGCCGAGACCGTGGTTTTCAAGCAGCTCACGCGCCTTTTCGCGGCCCTGCTGCAGCGGCAGCCCGCGCAGCGCGCCCATGAAAGCAATCGCTTCATAGGCCTTCATCGCCGGGTAGAGTCCGCGCTCTTCGGGGAGGTAGCCGATGTAGCGGGCAACGTCCTGCGGGTTGCTCGCGCCCAGCACGATCCGCTCGCCCTCGTCGGGATCGATAATGCCGAGCAGCATGCGCAAGGTGGTGGTTTTGCCCGCGCCGTTGGGGCCGAGAATGCCGTAAATCGCGCCGGTGGGAATGGCCAGGTCCACCCCGTCGACCGCTGTGGTGCCATCGAACCGCTTGATGAGGTTGTGTGCCTCGATTGCCATAGGGGCCGAGGTGCCCTCGCGCGGGGAGAAATCGCCTGTCGCCATGTCCATGCGGTCGCTTTAGGGGAAAGGAATGAACGGTGCGTATCCTTACCATGGTTAGCGACACGAATGCCACGACGCTGCAGCAGCGGCTGCGCGACAAGGCGCGCGAGCTGGGCTTTGCGGCGATTGGCTTTGCGCCGGCCGAGGACGATCCGGTGCGCGCCGAAAGGCTGCACGAATGGATCGAGGCCGGTTATCACGGCGATATGCAGTGGATGGCCGACCGCGCCGATGTGCGGCAGGGGCCGCAGTCGATGTGGCCGGTCGCCAGAAGCGTGATCGCATTGGGCATGAGCTATGCGCCAGATGTCGATCCGCTGGCGCTGGAGGGCGACCCTGAAAAGGCGCGGATTTCGGTCTATGCGCAGGGGCGTGACTATCACGACGTGGTCAAGAAGGCGCTGAAGGCGCTGGCGCGGTGGCTGGTCGAACAGGCACCCGAGACCGAACTGAAGGTTTTCGTAGATACCGCGCCGGTGATGGAAAAGCCGCTGGGCGAGGCGGCAGGGCTCGGTTGGCAGGGCAAGCACACCAACCTCGTCAGCCGCGAGCACGGCTCCTGGCTGTTTCTCGGCGCGATCTACACCACGGCGGAGTTCGAGCCTGACGAACCGCATTCCAACCGCTGCGGATCGTGCCAGGCGTGCCAGGATGCCTGCCCGACCGATGCCTTCCCTTCACCATATCGGCTCGATGCTCGCCGCTGCATATCCTATTTGACGATTGAATATGCCGGGCCGATCCCGGAAGAGTTTCGCGAAGCCATCGGCAACCGCATCTACGGCTGCGACGATTGCCTCGCCGTTTGCCCGTGGAACAAGTTTGCGGAGACGGCTGCGCGGCACAAGGCCTTCACCGCGCGCGAGGAGCTGGTTGAACCAATTGTGGCCGACTTGCTGACGCTCGACGATGCCGCTTTCCGCGCGAAGTTCTCGGGCTCACCGATCAAGCGGATCGGGCGCAACCGCTTCGTGCGCAATTGCCTGATCGCGGCGGGCAACAGCGGCAATTCGGCGCTGACCCAGCAGGTGCGAGCGTTGACCGGGGATGGTGATCCGGTGGTGGCGGAAGCCGCGCGCTGGGCGCTTGGCAAGCTTACATCAGTTCCTTGAGCGGCCGCTCTATATCGGCAACCTCTTCCGGGGCGACCTGAGTGCGCGCCTCGATCAGCTTGCGGCCCTGCACATAGTCCTTGGCCCGGTTGACGGCATCGACCGCGAGAATGCGGCCATCCTTCAGATAGACCACCGAAAAGCTCCGCTCCGCCGGATCGCCGCGCAGCACGGTGGCGTCATGGCCCTGGCTGATCCCGGCGGTCTGCAGCTTGAGGTCGTACTGGTTCGACCAGAACCACGGGAAGGCCGCATAGGGCACCGGAGCCCCGCAGATCGCGCTGGCAGCGGTCTTGGCCATGTCGTTGGCGTTCTGCACGCTTTCGAGCCGGATCACGGCGCCGCCCGCATGGCCGTTGGCATGGGCGGCGCAGTCGCCGATGGCGTAGATGTCGGGCAGGCTGGTGTGGCAGAATTCGTCGACATCGACGCCGTTGGCCCCGGCGGCCCCGGCATCGATCAGCGGGCCGACCGCAGGCACGATCCCGATCCCGACAACCACCGCATCGCAGGGCAGTACTTCGCCGTTGGTCAGCTCGACCCCGGTCACGCGGGTGCCATCGCCCTGCAGGCAATCGACCCCGACACCGATCCGCAGGTCGACGCCTTGCGCGCGGTGTTCGCCCTCATAAAAGCGCGACAGCTCCTCGCCCGCCACGCGTGAGAGAACGCGGTCGAGCGCCTCGATCAGCACGACATCGCAGCCCAGCTTGCGCAGCACGGCCGCCGTCTCAAGCCCGATATAGCCGCCGCCGATCACCACGACCCGGCGCCTGCCCTCGGCTAGTTCAGCGATCAGCTTGTCGACATCGGCCTTGTCGCGCACGGCGTGGACGCCTTCCAGACTGCCGCCCGCGCAGGACAACCTGCGGGCATTGCCGCCGGCGGCCCAGATCAGCTGGCCATAGCCCATGGTCTCGCCCCCGGAGAGCGTGACCTGGTGGGCATCGGGATCGATCCGGGTCACCGCCTTGCCGAGATGCAGCGTAACGCCTTTTTCGGCCCAGAAGGCCTCGGGCCGGATCAGCAAGCGTTCGAACGGCTTGTCGCCGCTGAGATATTCCTTCGACAGCGGTGGCCGTTCGTAAGGCGGATGCTGATCGCGCCCGATCATGGCTATCGAGCCGGTGAAACCCTGTTGCCGCAAGGCGATTGCGGCCTGAGCGCCGCCATGGCCGGCACCAACGATGATCACGTCATAGCTTGTCATGGCGGGGTGTTGCCCGGATTGTCGCCCCAGCGTCAAGACTTTGCGACCGGCGTGGGGCCATCCTGGTCGAGCAGGAGGTTGCGAGCCTGGCCCGCAACCTGCGCCAAGACCGCCGGGCGAACCGGCTGCACAGCCTGCGCGCGTGCGACCGTCTGGCGGAATTGGCCGATCTGGGCTTCGTTCTGCTCCGTCCACTGCCGCACGGCCCCTTCGGGGTCCTTGGCAAAGTCTGGCGTGATCGCGGCCAGGCGGGCGAGGAAATCGCGGCGGATCTGCTGGAAATCGCGCGCGAGGCCTGCCACCAGCAGCCGCTCCCACGGATCGGCCGGGCTCATCACCGAGGCCTGCCCCTGCGCCCAGTCGATGCCGAGCGAGGCACCCGTCAAGGTGAAGGCACGGGCAAGGCCGAGCGGCTCGATCGCCGAGGAATTGGCAAGGCTGGCAATGCCGATCGCCCCGTCCAGCGCGAACAGCCGCGCAACCTTGCGGGCCAGCTCCGGGGGAGCCTCAAGCGCTTCGAGGTTGTCAGCAATTTCACGGACATGGGCCGCCGCTGCCGCGCCGATCAGCGTATCGGCATGTTCGGCCAGCTGGCTGACCACGTCGCCGAGACGGGCGCGCAGATCGGCCGGGTTGGGCGCGCCGTTGGCGGCCCGGATCACGTCAGCGATATGTGCGCGCAGCCCGCTGGCGGACTGTTCGAACAAGCCGAGCCGTGCAGCTTCGGGCATGGCGGTGGCGTCAATTTCTTCCCACAGCGCTTCCATGTCGAGCATGGCCGAGGCGGCCACGAAGGCGCTGCCGACGATGGCCAGCCCGACGCCTTCCTCTTCCGACAGCTCGAAGGGATGGATCAGGCCCATCCGGTTGACCATCTGGTTGGCCACCACGGTGCCAACGATCTCGCGCCGGAGCTGATGGTGGAGCAATTGCTGGGGGAACTTCTCCTGCAACAGCGCGGGGAAGTCGGCCAGCACCAGCGCATCGGCGTCGTCGTCGTCTGCCAGGGGCGATTGCTCGATCGCATCCTGCAGCGCCATCTTGGTGCTCGACAGCAGGACGGCGAGTTCGGGCCGGGTCAGGCCATGGCCGTCGCTGCCGCGCCTTGCCAGTTCCTCGTCGCTCGCCAGGCCTTCGGTCGCGCGGTCCAGCACGTCGAGGTCTTCGAGCATCTCGATCAGGCGCACATGCGCGCCCATCGAGCGGGCGCCGCCGCTTTCGGCAATCGACAGGGCGAGCGCCTGCAGCCGGTTGTCCTCCAGCACCAGTTCGGACACATCTTCGGTCATGTCCTTGAGCAGCGCATTGCGCCGTTCTTCCGACAGGCCGCCAGCCTTGCGCGCGGCGCTCAGCGCGATCTTGATATTCACCTCGTTATCCGAGCAATCGACGCCGGCCGAATTGTCGATGAAGTCGGTGTTGATGCGCCCGCCCTTGAGCCCGAAGGCGATGCGGCCCGCCTGCGTCACGCCGAGATTGGCGCCTTCGCCGATCACCTTCACGCGGAGGTCTGCTGCATTGACGCGTAGCCGGTCGTTGGCCGGATCGCCGACCTCGGCATTGCTCTCATCGGCGGCCTTTACATAGGTGCCGATGCCGCCGAACCACAGCAGGTCGTTGGGCGACTTGAGGATCGCGCTTACCAGGCTTTCAGGATCGAGCGCCTCTTCAGAAATGCCCAGCGCCTCGCGCGCTTCGGGGGAAAGCTCGATCCGCTTGGTGGTGCGCGGGAAGACCCCGCCGCCCTTGCTGATGAGGCTGGTCTCGTAGTCTGCCCAGCTCGAACGGGGCAAGTCGAACAGGCGCTTGCGCTCGTCCCAGCTTTTGGCCGGATCGGGATCGGGATCGATGAAGATGTGGCGATGGTCAAAGGCAGCCACCACCTTGATCGCCTTCGACAGCAGCATCCCGTTGCCGAACACGTCACCCGACATGTCGCCCACGCCGATCACGCGGACCGGCTCTTCCTGAACGTCGACACCCATTTCGCGGAAATGCCGCTGGACCGAGACCCAGGCCCCGCGCGCGGTGATGCCCATGGCCTTGTGGTCATAACCGTTGGAGCCGCCGCTGGCGAAAGCGTCACCAAGCCAGAAATCATGCTCGATCGCAATGGCATTGGCGGTGTCGGAGAAGGTCGCGGTGCCTTTGTCGGCGGCGACCACGAAATAGGGATCTTCGCCATCGTGAATCACCACGCTGTCCGGGTGCACGACCTTGCCTTCGACGATGTTGTCGGTGAGCGAAAGCAGGGTGCGGATGAACAGCTTGTAGCTCTCCTTGCCCTCGGCGAACCAGGCATCGCGGTCCAGCGCGGGGTTGGGGAGCTGCTTGGGATAGAACCCGCCCTTGGCGCCGGTGGGCACGATCACCGCGTTCTTGGTCTTCTGCGCCTTCATCAGGCCGAGCACCTCGGTGCGGAAGTCGTCGCGCCGGTCGGACCAGCGCAGGCCGCCGCGCGCCACGGGCCCGGCGCGCAGGTGAATGCCCTCCACCCGGCGCGAATAGACGAAGATCTCGCGCCACGGCACCGGCCTTGGCAGGCCGGGCACAAGCGAGGAATCGAACTTGAAGGCCAGCGCCTCGCGCCCTGCCGGGGCGAACACGTTGGTGCGCTGGATCGCCTTGATGGTGTTCCAGTAGAGGCGCAGCACGCGGTCGTCGTTGATTGCCGACACTTCGGCGAGGCCCGCGCGTATCGCTTCTTCGGCTGCCGTGCTGGCCGCCGGACGATCGGCTCCGCAGGCCGGATCGTGGCAAGCGGTGAACAGGTCGATCAACCCGCGGGTGACGGCCGGGGCATTCGCCAGGGCTTCGACCACGGTGTGGATCGTGAAGGCGATATTGGCTTGCCGCAGATAGCGGTAGAACGCGCGCAGCCATTCGGTGTCGCGCGCGTCGAGGCCGGCGCTGATCACCAGCCGGTTGAACACATCGTTCTCGGCCCCGCCATTGATGACCTGTCCGATTGCCTCTTCAATGATGGCGGAGCGCTCGAGCAGGCTGGCCGGATCGACGCCCGGCTGCACGCCGAGGCTGAAATCGTGGATCGTGCCGGCATTGTCGACGGCAAGTTCGGTGGGCACCTCGGAAAGGACGCGGAAGCCGAAGTTTTCCAGCGCGGGAACGGCGTCGGACAGCGGCATCGATCCTGCATGCTGGTAGATCTTGAGCCGCAATGGCCCCGTGCAGCCCTCATCGGCGCAATAGAGCCGCACGCCGCGTTCGGGCGCGTCGTTTCCGTCAAGCGCGCGCAGGCGGATGATGTCCTGCGCTGCCTCGGCGGGGCCATAGCGGGCGCGATAGGCCGTCGGCAGGGCATTGGCATAGCGCATCGCCAGCGTGGCGGCATGGGCCTGCTGGTCGGTTTCGCCCAGCGCATCTTCCACCGCGTCGAGCCAGCCGCGCAGTAGCGTCTGCACCGCACGGTCGAGCACCTCGGCATCGGGTTGCCGTTCCTGCCCGCGGAAGTCGAGCACGTAGCGAAGCAGGGCCAGATTGCCCCCTTCGACCAGCAGGCTCCAGTCAAGCGTGCGGGCCCCGGTTTCGCTTTCGAGCAAGCCTTCGATCTCGTGCCGAACCGTGGTCGAGAGCATGTCACGCGGGAGCCAGACGAAGGCGAACAGATGGCGCCCAAGCGGCGCAGTGACGAGCGTGGCGCGCGGACGGGGCCGTTCGCCCAGCGCAATCATGGCGGCGACCACGCGGACGAGATCGTCATCGGCAAAGCTGATGACGAGATCGTGCGGGAGCACGGTCAGCGCGTGGACGAGCCCCTTGTAGTCATGGCTTTGCGGAGAGAAGTCGAGCCGCTCCATCAAGGTGGCGAACTGGCGGCGCAGGACCGGCACGTTTTCCGGCGGTGAGGACAGGGCGGCGCTGGTCCACAGGCCCGCATGAACCGACAGCGAGGCGACACGGCCGTCCTCGTAGACGGGCACGATGAACAGATCGAGCGGCACCGTGCGATGCACGCGCGAAAGGCGATTGGCCTTGATCACCAGCGGAGCGCGGCCCGGCGCGCCGTTCTCACCGTCGAACCAGGCGAAGGCGCCGGCGAAGGTCTCGTCGGCTACGACCGGGTCGCCGGGGCGGCGGAATATGCCCAGCGTGCTTTCGATATCGCCATTGCGCGGGCGCACGAGGTGGCCGAGCTGGGTCATCATGCCGTCGCCCAGCCAGCGCAGCAGTGCCGCACCTTCGCCATCGGCGACGAGGTCGGCATCCTGATGGATGCGGGCCTGCATGGCCGGCCAGTCGGCCACGGCGGCGCGGACGTCGAGGATCGCGGCCTCAAGCGCCTCTTCAAGCGCGTGGCGCTCGCGGGCATCGACCCGCGCGGTCTCGATATAGATCCACGATTCGCGCTTCTCGCCGGTACCCGCGCCCTCTGGCACGTCGACCAGCGTCCCGCTCTCACGGCGGACGGGCAGGATCGGGTGGATCAGCAGGTCGATCGGCATGCTCCGCGCGGCCATGGCGGCGGCGATCGAATCGACGAGGAACGGCACGTCCTTGTTGACCACCGCGATGCGCAGGAAGCGGCGTTCGCCCGCCTCGCTGCTCATACGGATGGCGGGCTTGCCGTCTTCACGTTGGCGGGCTGTGGCAAGCACGAAGGCCGCAGCCTCGTCGAGCGCCTCGCCTTCAAGCGATGCCTCGCCGGGGAGGAAGCTGCCGGTGATGCGGCGCTTGAGAACTTCGGCAAAGCCGCGCTCCTGCTCGGTCAGGTCACCGGCGGCAGAGCTTGTGGGGGCGGACGTGGTCTTGGCCATTTCGGGGATGTCTCCTTGCGCCGCAGCGCAGCATTGTGCCTTGGATCAGGCGGCGATCCGTTCCATCGCCAGTTCGAGTGAGCGGCGGCGGGCCGCTGGATCGTAGGTTGCGCCGGAAAAGATGATCTCGTCGGCATTGGTGCGGGCAATGAAGCGTTCGATCCGCTCGGCCACGGTGCGCGGCGAGCCCACGGCGGCGGCGGTCGAAATGCTCTCGAGCATGGCCTGCGCCTGCATCGGCAGGGTGGCGCGATATTCGGGGATGGGCGGCGGCAGACGGCCCGGATCGCCGCTGCGCAGGCGCACGAAGGCCTGTTCGTGGCTGCTGGCGAGCGTTTCGGCCTCGTGGTCGGTCTCCGCCGCGATCATGGTCATGGCGGCCATCACATGCGGCTTGTCGAGGTATTCTGACGGGCGGAACTGGGTGCGGTAGGCTTCCAGCGCGGCATCGAGATGGGCGGGGGCGAAGTGGCTGGCAAAGGCATAGGGCATGCCCAGCCGCGCGGCGAGCTGCGCGCCGAACAGGCTCGATCCCAGCATCCACATTTCGACCTTCGCGCCGAGGCCGGGCGTGGCCTTGATCGGCAGGTCGAGATCGCCGGTGAGAAGCGCGCGCAGTTCGACCACGTCCTGCGGGAAATATTCGGCCGCGCGGTGCAGATCCTTGCGCAGCGCCTGGGCGAGCACCTGCCCCGCACCGGGCGCGCGGCCCAGCCCGAGGTCGATCCGGCCCGGGAACAGCGCATCAAGCGTGCCGAACTGCTCCGCGATCACGAAAGGATTGTGGTTGGGCAGCATCACCCCGCCCGAGCCCACGCGGATCGTGTTGGTGGCATGGCCGATATGGGCCAGCACCACCGATGTCGCGCCCCCGGCAATGCCCGGTGAGCCATGGTGCTCGGCCACCCAGAAGCGCTTGTATCCACTCGCCTCGGCGGTCTGCGCCAGCGCGGCGGCATCGGCGAGCGCCTCCGAAATGTTGCTGCCCTCGCGCACGGTGACGAGATCGAGAACGGAAAACTGAGTCAAAGCAAGGTCTCCAGCGTGCGCTGTAGCAGGGCGATATCCTGCGGACGTGACAGGCGATGGTCACCGCCCTTCACGAGCACGCCCTGCACATCGCCGGAGGCGAGCGCGCGCATCAGTAACACGGAAATGTCGGACGGCACCTCGTCATCCTCCTGCCCGTGGAGCAGGCGCGTCGGGCAGGTGAGCGGAACCTCGCGGATCAGCATGCGCTGTAGCTGCGCATCCTGCCAGAAGCCCGGATGGGTGGGAGTGGGCATGGGGCCGTAGGGATTGTCTTCGAACACCGTCTGTCCAGCGGCCAGCGCGGCCTTCTGTTCCCGGTCATAGCCCCAGGAAGTGAAATCGGGCGCAGCTGCGATGCCAACCATGGCGTGAAGCCGCCTCGGTTGTTCGCTTTCGAGGGCCATGCCGACCAGCAGCATCAACCAGCCGCCCATTGAGGAACCGACCAGCAGCACCGGCCCTTCCACCTTCGCTTCGATCAGCGCCAGCACCTCGTCTTTCCAGCGGGTCAGCGTGCCTTCGCCGAAGGTGCCGCTGCTGCGACCGCAGCCGGAATAGTCGAGCAGGAGGCAGGCGCGGCCCTCGCGCTTGGCCCAGTCATGGATCGCCGTGGCCTTGGAGCCGTCCATATCGGACATGTAACCGGGCAGGAACACGATCGTCGGGCCGGTGCCCGCAACGTGGCGAAATGCAATCTTGCGCCCGTCGACTTCGTGATAGTCGCAAGCTTGTTCGGCCATTTCCATTCGGCACTCCTCTCCATTGGCGCCGCTAGCAACGCGCTAAGACCTTTCGGCGCGCCGCGCCTTGTGCCATGGCGCGCGCAGGCAATCGATAGATATCTGGTATCATGAGCAATCACTTCAAGATTTCCCTTCCCGATGGTTCCGTTCGCGAGATGGAGCAGGGCACGACTCCGGCGGATGTAGCGGCGGAAATCGGGCCGGGCCTCGCCAAGGCGGCGCTGGCTGCGCGCGTAAATGGCGAGCTGCGCGACCTCACCCGCCCGTTCGAGGGCGATGCCGAGCTGGCGCTGATCACCAGCCGCGACGAGGAAGAGGCGCTCGAACTGGCGCGGCATGACTATGCGCACGTGCTGGCCGAGGCAGTGCAGGCGCTGTGGCCCGGCACCCAGATCACCTTCGGCCCCGCCACCGACGACGGTTTTTACTATGACGTGAAAGCGCCCGAGCGCCGCGCACCGTTCTCGATGGACGACCTTCCGGCCATCGAAGAGAAGATGCGCGAGATCATCCGCGCCAACAAGCCGCTCACGCGCGAAGTCTGGAGCCGTCAGCAGCTGATCGACAAGTGGCAGGCCGATGGCGAGACCTTCAAGGCCGAGTGGGCCAGCGAACTGCCCGAAGGCGAAGAGCTGACCGTTTACAAGAGCGGCGAAGACTGGCTCGACATGTGCCGCGGCCCGCACCTGCCAAGCACCGGCAAGCTCGATCCCGATGCCTTCAAGCTGATGCGGGTGGCCGGGGCCTATTGGCGCGGTGACCAGAAGAATGCGCAGCTCACGCGCATCTATGGCACCGGCTGGCTGACCAAGAAGCAGCTGAAGGCGCACCTCACCCGGCTGGAGGAGGCCGCCAAGCGCGACCACCGCAAGCTGGGCCGCGAGATGGACCTGTTCCACCTGCAGGAAGAGGCGCATGGTTCGGTGTTCTGGCACCCCAAGGGCTATCGCATCTGGCGCGAGCTGGAAGCCTATATGCGCCGCAAGATGGACGGCGCGGGCTACCGCGAGATCAAGACCCCGCAGGTGATGGACGCGCGCCAGTGGGAGCAGTCGGGCCACTGGGGTAAGTATCGCGAAAACATGTTCGTGATCCCCGACGAAGTGCCCAACACCGAGGAAGACGGCCCGGTCATCTCGGGCAAGGCCGACTGGATGGCGCTGAAGCCGATGAACTGCCCGGCGCACGTGCTGGTGTTCAAGCAGGGCATCACCTCCTACCGCGACCTGCCGATCCGGCTGGGCGAAATGGGCTGCTGCCACCGCAACGAGCCGCACGGTGCGCTGCACGGGCTGATGCGCGTGCGCCAGTTTACGCAGGACGACGCGCATATCTTCTGCACCGAGGGTCAGGTGGTGGAAGAGGTGCAGGCCTTCATCGCGCTGGCCGACGAGGTCTATCGCGACTTCGGCTTCACCTATGACATCAAGCTGGCGCTGCGCCCCGAACAACGCTTCGGCAGCGATGCGGACTGGGACAAGGCCGAGCAGGAATTGCGCGATGCGCTGACGGCCAATGGCCTTGAGTGGGAGGAACTGCCCGGCGAAGGCGCGTTCTATGCGCCCAAGCTCGAATGGCACCTGACCGATGCGATCGGGCGGACCTGGCAGGTCGGCACGATCCAGTCGGACCGCGTGCTGCCCGAGCGGCTCGATGCGACCTATATCGGCGAGGATGGCGGTCGCCACCGCCCGGTCATGCTGCACCGCGCGATCTTCGGTTCCTACGAGCGCTTCATCGGCATTCTGATCGAGCACTTTGCGGGCCGTTTGCCCGCCTGGCTCGCACCGGTGCAGGCCGTCGTGGCGACCATCGTTTCCGACGCCGATGCCTATGGCGAAGAGGTGATGGCAAAGCTCAAGACCGCGGGCATCCGCTGCGAGAGCGACTATCGCAACGAGAAGATCAACTACAAGGTGCGCGAGCACAGCCTCGCCAAGGTGCCTTACCTGCTGGTGCTCGGTATGCGCGAAGCGGAAGAGGGCAAGGTGGCCTTGCGCATTCTCGGCGAGAAGGACCAGCAGGTGCTGTCGCTCGACGAGGCCGTGGCGCTGATCGCGCGTGCGTCGATGGCGCCTGATCTGGCGTGATCGTGCGCGCAGGCGCGGCGCGTGATAGCGCGGCTGCGCTGGCCATCTGGCGGGCCGCTGTCGATGCGACCCATGGCTTCCTCTCGCCCGAAGACCGGCAGGCTATCGACGCGCAGGTGAGCGCGTTCTTGCCACAATCTCCGCTATGGGTGGCGGAAATGGATGGTGAGGTGGCCGGGTTTATGGTGCTGGACGGCGATATGATCGAGGCACTGTTCGTCGATCCCTCGCGGCATGGGCAGGGCGTCGGTTCGGCGCTTGTCGCCCATGCCCTGACGCTTGTCCCGCAGGCCAGGGTCGATGCCAATGAGCAGGCTGACAATGCTGCCGCGTTCTACCTCGCCAAGGGGTTTGAACGGATTGGCCGTTCGCCGTGCGACCACGAGGGGCGGCCTTATCCGCTCGTCCATTTCCGCTTCCCGGCTAAGGCGTAGCGCGGCTGATGGAGATCCTCGCGAGCTTTGGCGCGCTGCAGATCGCCGTTGCGGTGGCGGCGACGCTGGGTGCCGCCTTCATTCGCGGGCTGACCGGCTTCGGCTTCGGTATCCTGCTGGTGCCGATCCTCGCGTTGGCGCTGACGCCGGTCGAAGCGGTGCTGGTGCTCAATATCATGGCCGGGCTGCTTTCGCTTAGCGAGATCCGCTATATCCTGCGCGAAGCCGAACGCTCTGCGCTTACCATCGGCGCGCTGGTGCTGGTGACGACCCTGCCGGGGCTGATGCTGCTCGATGCGACACCGCCTGCCCTGGCACGGCTGCTAATTGCGCTGGTGGCGCTATCGGCTTTTGTCGCCGTGCTGCTGCCGCGCCGAGCGGGGGATCAGCCGGGCCACCTCACCACGGGCCTCACCGGAGCGGCGGCGGGCATTCTCACGGGCTTTGCCGCCATGCCGGGGCCGCCGGTGGTGCCCTACTACGTCGGGCGCGACATTCCGCGCCGGACCGCCAAGGCATCCATGATCGCGGTGTTCGGCGTGGCCGCCATGGCCGGGGTTGCCTCGGGCGCGACGCTGGGGGTGCTCGAATGGCGGATCGTGGTGCTGGCTGTGGCGCTGTTCCCGCTGGTGATGCTGGGCAATTGGTTGGGCAGCCACGCGTTCGGCAAGGTCAGCGAAAGGCTGTGGCGGATTGTCGTGGGTGTGGTGCTCGCGGCGGCGGCCGGAACGGCGTTTCTTAAACTGCTCTAGCGAGCTTGAGCTTTAGAAGGGCAGGGCCTGACCAGCGGCGATCAAGGCCAGCGCGCAGGCCGTGACCATCGCGAAGCGCAGCGCGTCGGCTGGACGAGCTGTGATCTGGCGGGCTTGGGCAATGAGGCCGGTCATAGGCAGGTTTATGCCCGCGCACCGGTAAATAAAGTGTTAAAGAGGTCGCGCAGCTAGGCGAGCGGAACGTGCTGGCTGCAACAATGGAACGATCCGCCGCCGGTCAGCACGGCATCAGCCATGAGGCCCACGGCCTTGCGCCCCGGAAACAGCTTTCCAATCGCCTCGACCGCCGCCGCATCGTTGGCGCAGCCGTAGATCGGCACCACCACCACTGTGTTGGCGATAACGAAGTTCATGTAGCTCGCCGGTTCGGCATCCTCTTCGCCATAAAGCCCGGCAGACGGGATACGGTGGACGGTCAGTCCGAAGTCGGCGGCCCTTTGCGCGGCATCATCGTAAACCGTGGCGTTCGGGTCGTCGTCGCTTGTGGCGATGGGAATGGCGATCTCGCCCGGCGCGACGAACCGTGCGAGGTTGTCGACATGGCCGTCGGTGTGGTCGCCCAGCAGGCCCTCGCCGAGCCACAGGATGCGCTTGAAGCCCAGCTCTGCCGTCAGATGCGCGGCGATCTCGTCGCGCGACAAGTCGGGGTTGCGGTTGGGGTTGAGCAGGCATTGCTCGGTCGTCACCACGAGGCCCGTGCCATCGGGGTCGATCGAGCCGCCTTCGAGCACCCAGTCGGCCTTGCGATAGGCAAAGCCGCCTGCCTCGGCGAGCGAGGCACCGGTCTCCTGATCGCCATCAAGCAGGTACTTCTCGCCCCAGCCGTTAAAGCCAAAACCCTGCGCCAGCCGCTCGCCCCCTTGGGTGCGCACGATCAGCGGGCCGGTGTCGCGAATCCAGATGTCGCCATAGGGGTGCCGCTCGAAGACCACCGAGCTATGCGCCAGCGCCCGCGCCGCGGCTTCGCTTTCCTCGTCGCGCACCCCCAAGCGGACCTGCTGGCCGCTTTCCGCAATGGCATTGGCGAAGGCGGCTACCTGCGCCTGCGCGGGGGCGAGGTCGTCCTCCCACAGGTCGGCAGCGGCGGGAAAGCCGATCCAGATCCACTCCTGCTCGGCCCATTCGGGCGGCATTGCCTGACTCACCGGTTCAGCACCCCTCGCCGGCAGCGCAGCTGGCATCGCGGGTGGCGCGGAATTCGTCGCCCTCGACCCAGTTGGGCCAGTCCGCGCTATCGGCCAGCTCGCGGCCAATCGCATAGTAAAGCGCGACATCCTGCGCCACGCCGCTCCAGTCCCAGTTCGGATCGTACTCGTCCTTGGGGCCGTGGTAGTGGTTGGCGGTGTAGTCGGCATGGCCTGCCTCGCCGGCTTCGAGCCCACCGTCGAACAGGTCTTCGCCGCTCTTCACATAGAGCATCGGCACGCCGCGCTTGGCGAGGCTGAAGTGATCCGAGCGATAGTAGGACCCGGCTTGTGGATTGAGATCGGCGGTGATCGTGCGGCCTTGCCCTGCCACTGCGCGCTCGAGCGTTGCATCAAGGTCGCTCTTGCCGCCGCCGATGGCGACCACGTCGCGCGCCGGGCCGAGCACATAGAGCGCATCCATGTTCACGCCGCCCACGGTCTGGCTGAGCGGGAAGACCGGGTTCGCGCCATAATATTCCGAACCGAGCAGCCCCGATTCCTCGGCGGTGACGGCGAGGAACACCATCGAGCGCTCAGGCGCCCCGGCCTCGTGGTTCATCTGCGCCAGCGCGACCAGCGCGGCAACGCCGGTGGCGTTGTCGACCGCGCCGTTGCAGATGTCGTCGCCGTCAGGAGCGGGCGTGCAGTGGCCGAGGTGGTCCCAGTGCGCGGTGTTCAGCACATATTCGTCGGGCCGCTCTGTGCCCGGCAGCACGCCCACCACATTGGCCGAGGCGAAGCGGCGGATCGCATTGTCGAACGAGGTACTGGCCGTGATGCCGAGCGGGATCGCGGTGAAACCGGGCTGCGTGGCGGCCTCTTCGAGCTGGGCCAGATCCTGCCCCGCTGCGCTGGCAATCGCTTCGGCCACATCATGTGTGACCCAGCCGTTGACCTTGGTCTGGCTCATCCCGCCGTCCTTGCGCGCGGCATAGACCTGCGGGCCGGACCAGCTCGATTCGACCACGTTCCAGCCATAGGCAGCCGGGAAGTCGGCATGGACGATGATCGCGCCCGCTGCGCCTTGCCGTGCGGCTTCCTCGAACTTGTAGGTCCAGCGGCCATAGTAGGTCATGGCGCGGCCGTTGAAGATGCCCTCGAGGCTGTCGGAGGCATAGTCCGCATCGTTGACGAGGATCAGCGCAGTCTTGCCGTGCATGTCGACGCCGGCGTAGTCGTTCCAGCCGCGCTCGGGTGCGTTGATGCCGAAGCCGACGAACACGATCTCGCTGCCGTCCAGGGTGATGTGGTTCTGCTCGCGGTAAGTCACGCCGACCCACTGATCGCCGTAGCTGTAGTCCGCCCCGGCGATGGTGAGCGGGGCGATGTTCTGCGCGGTGATTTCCACCAGCGGCACGTCCTGCACCCAGCTGCCATTGTTGCCCGGCTGAAGACCGGCGGCGGCGAACTGCTCCTCCAGATAGGCGATGGTCTTTTCCTCGCCCGGCGTGCCGGGGGCGCGGCCTTCGAACTCGTCGGAGGACAGGACGCGTGTCACGTCCTTCAGCGTGTCGACCGGGACGGCAGGGGCCTCCTGCGCACTGGTGGCGGTGGCCGTAGCAAAAAGCGCAAGGGCGCACAGCGGTGCGAGCGTACGTGCGAGCATATGGTTTCGTCCGAAATTTGTCACTGCGCGAGCATTGGCAGGAGCGCGGCCCCATCGCAAGCGCGCAACACTTGCCCGCGCGCGTCGCACGAGGCAGGAGGCGGGCATGACCGCCAACTGGCAATCCGCACTCGCCCGCGCACAGGACCATGCGCCGTTTCTCGCGCTGGCTCTGCGCCGTCGGCCCGAGCTGGCCGAGCTGTTGGCGCAGGGCCGCGCCGAAGAGGCGCTGGCGGCGGCGCGCCGGTCTGGCGAGGGTATCGACGATGTCGGCAAGGCGCTGCGGATCGAGCGGCTTTCGCATGCGCTGGTGTTGGCGATTGGCGACTTGGCGGGCGCTTTTCCGCTAGAGCAGGTGCTGTCTGAACTGACCGGCTTTGCAGACAGTGCGCTGGACCGGGCGATGCGCGCGGTGGTTGCGCGGCGTTGCCCGGATGCGGAATTTGCCGGGTTCACCGCACTTGCACTGGGCAAGCAGGGCGCGGGTGAGCTGAACTACAGCTCGGACATCGACCCGATCCTGCTGTTCGATCCCGCCACCCTGCCACACCGCGAACGCGACGATCCGGGCGAGGCGGCACAGCGCTATTCGCGCCAGCTGGTCGAACTGCTCTCGGCCCGCACCGGCGAGGGTTATGTCATGCGGGTCGATCTGCGGCTGCGCCCTGCGGCTGAGGTCAGTCCGCTCGCGATCAGTTTTCCGACCGCGCTTTCGCACTATGAAAGCTCGGCGCTGGCCTGGGAACGCGCGGCCTTTATCCGCGCCCGCGCTGCCGCTGGCGATATTGCCGCGGGTGAGCACTTCCTTGAGGAGGTGCGCCCGTTCGTCTGGCGGCGCAGCCTTGACTTCACCGCCATCGAGGAAATTCGCCGCCTCACCGCGCGCATTCGCGAGGCCTATCCCGGCCCGCGCGAACCCGGCCCCGGTTTCGACGTAAAGCGCGGGCGCGGGGGCATTCGCGAGGTCGAGTTCTTCGCCCAGACGCATCAGCTGATCTACGGCGGCCGACTGCCCTCGCTGCGGTTGCGCGGCACGCGCGCGGCGCTTGATGCGCTGGCGAACGAGGGGATCATCGCGCAAGAGGCGGCGCAGGAGCTGGGCCAGGCTTACGACCGGCTGCGCGAGGTCGAGCATCGGCTGCAGATGGTCGAGGACCGGCAGACGCACGAATTGCCGGCCAGTGCGGAGGCGATCGACAATGTCGCACAGCTTGATGGCCTCCCGGACGGTGCTGCCTTGCTGGCCGAACTGCGGACGATCTGCGCCCGGGTGGCCGAGCATTATGACGGGCTGCTGGGCGAAGACGAGGATGGCACGGCCGGAGCCGTGACAGTGCCCGAGCAGTTTCGGGCTGATTTCAACGCGCGTGTCGAGCATTGGACCGGCAGCCTGCGCGTAATGCGCAGCGCCGGGGCCCAACAGGCCTTCGCGGTGATCCGCCCGCGTTTGCTGGAGGCGCTGGCCGAAGCGCCCGATCCGGCGCGCGCGCTGGTACGATGGGAAACGCTGCTCGAACGGTTGCCGAGTGCGATCAACCTGTTCCGCCTGTTCGAACAGCGCCCCGGCCTGCTCGACACCGTGCTGCGCGTGTTGACGCTGACCCAACCGCTCGCCGACGAGCTGGCGCGCCGTCCAGAGCTTCTCGATGCGCTGATCGATGCCAGCGCGCTCGACCTGCCCGGCAGCGTTGACGATTTGGCCGAGGCCATGCGGCGATCAGAGGAGCCGGACTACGAGATCCGGCTGGGCCGCATCCGGCAGGTCGTGGGCGAGGAACGCTTCGCGCTCGGCGTGCAGCTGATCGATTGCCGCCACGATCCGCTCGCCATTGCCGAAGGCCTGTGCCGCGTGGCTGAGGGCGCAGTGCGCACCGGGGCCGAGGCGGCGATCACCGAGTTCGAGCAGGTCCACGGACGGATCGAGGGCAGCGAGCTGATTGTGCTCGGGCTGGGACGGTTGGGAGGCGGGGCTCTGACCCATGCCTCTGACCTCGATGTGGTCTATCTGTTCACTGGCGAGATCGGCAGCGAATCGGACGGACGGCGTCCCTTGTCGACATCGCTCTATTTCAACCGGCTGGCCGCGCGCGTTACCGCTGCCCTGTCGGTGCCGACTGCGGAAGGTGCGCTCTACGAGATCGACACCCGGCTGCGCCCGCAAGGCAAACAGGGTCCGCTCGCGGTCAGTGTCGAGAGCTTCGCGCGCTATCAGGCAGAGGAAGCCTGGACCTGGGAGCATATGGCGCTCGCCCGCTCGCGCCCGATTTTCGGCAGCGCGGAGGCGCAGGCCGGGTTGCAGCAGGCGATCCGCGAGGTGCTGCTGGCGCCGCGCGATCCCGACAAACTGCGCGCAGACGTGCTCAAGATGCGCAACGGCGTGGCCGACCACAAGCCGCCGCGCGGTGACCTCGATGTAAAGCTCCAGCGCGGCGGGCTGATGGATAGCGAGTTTCTCATCCATTACCTGCAGCTGCGCCACGGGGTTGGCCTGGCGCCAGCGCTGGAGACAGCGATTGGCGAACTGGTGGCTGCGGGGCATCTGCCGTCTGGCTATGCCGAGCACCACCTTGCGCTCACCCGGCTGCTGGTGGCCGCGCGGCTGTTGGCACCGGGCAGCAGCGAGCCTTCACCGCCCGCCAGCGCGGCGCTGGCGCGGGCCTGCGGAGCGGCCGACTTGCCCTCGCTGCGCCGGGATATCCTGGTGTCGCGCAAGGTCATCGCCGCGCAGTGGGCAACAGTGTTTGACGAAAAACTGGAGATCGAATGATGAGCGATAGACCCGATATCGGCGATACAGTGCCCGACATCACCTTGGGCACGCCCGAAGGCGGCAACGTGAAGCCGTCGGACTTCAAGGGCTCCAAGCTGGTGCTGTTCTTCTACCCGAAGGACAACACGCCCGGTTGCACCACCGAAAACATCGACTTTTCCGCCCTGGCCGAGGACTTTGCGGCAGCAGACACCAAGCTGCTCGGCATCAGCAAGGACTCCGCCAAAAAGCACCAGAACTTCATTGCCAAGCATGATCTGAAGGCCCCGCTCGCGACCGATCCCGAGACCGATGGCCTTGCCGATGCGCTGGGCATCTGGGTCCAAAAGAGCATGTATGGCCGCCAGTTCATGGGCATGGAGCGCAGCACCTTTCTGGTCGATGCGCAGGGCAAGATCGCCCGCGTCTGGCGCAAGGTGAAGGTGAAGGGCCACGCTGCTGAAGTGCTGGCTGCGGCGCAGGAGCTCTGACCATCGCCGCTTCGGCAGACCTGTCGCAGGCGATCCGCGCTGCCCTGCTCACCGGCGATGCGCGCGCCAAGGTGATGGCGACGCGCAAGCTGGTGCGCGAATGGCGGCTGGGGCGCCTGCCGACCGGCTTCTCGGTCGCCATGCCGGACCATCCCGAATGGCCCGGGGGTCTCGAAGTGCTGCCGCCGTCGCAAATGCCCAAGCGTGGGCGCGGTGGTTCTGAGCGTAACCGTATCGCCCTGTGGCATTCGCTCGCGCATATCGAGTTCGTCGCCATCGATCTCGCGCTCGACATGGTGGGCCGCTTCGGCGCGGCGCAGGACGAGCGCTTTGTCGCCGACTTCCTGCGCGTGGCGGCGGACGAGGCGATGCACTTTGCGATCATCGAACGCCATCTCGCGCAGATGGGTGCGCGTTATGGCGATCTTCCGGTCCACGGCGGCCTGTGGCAGGCCGCCAGCGACACGGCGGACGACGTGCTGGCGCGGTTGGCGATCGTGCCGATGGTGCTCGAAGCCCGCGCGCTCGACGTGACCCCGGCGACGCTCGAACGGGTGCGTGCGCAGGGCGATGAGCGGGGAGCTAAAATCCTTACGCGTGTGCTTGACGACGAGATCCGCCACGTGGCGGCGGGCGCAAGCCATTTCGAAAAGCTCTGCGAAAAGGCCGGATTGGTGCCGGAGAATCACTGGAAAACGCTCGTTCGTGAGCGATTCGGGGCACGCGTTAAGCCACCGTTCAACGACTCAGCGCGTCAAGCAGCCGGTCTGCCGCGAGAATATTATATCGCGATTGCCTGATTAACCTTCACCAGCTCTATTGGTTCCCGACGGAAAAAGCGCGAACACATCGACGCTTTGGAAAGGGCGGGATTTGCCGCAAGGCAGACCCCAATAAAGAGCAGAAGGGATCGTATGCTCTCGAAATTTGCAACCGCGCTTGTGGCGCTGTCTGGCCTGTCCGCAGCCCCGGCTCTTGCTAACGAAACCACCGTCGGCGTTGCGGCTTCGGCCAGCGCCTCCACCGCTTCAGGCGGTGTTGATACCGAATTCAGCGAGCTTTTCGCCAACTGGCAGACGCTCGAAACCGGTGGCCGGGTGACCCAGTCGGGCGACATCATGGCTGGCCCCAACATCGCCATCTCGGTTCCTTCGCGGATGCCGCTTGAAGATGCCGTGCTGACCAGCGGTTTCGGCATGCGCAACCATCCGATCCTGCGCCAGCGTCGCGGCCACAAGGGCGTCGATCTCGCGGCGCCGACCGGCACCCCGGTCTATGCCACTGCCGATGGCCTGGTGGGCATGGCTCAACGGTTCGGCTCTTATGGCAACTACGTCCAGATCGAGCACGGCGGCGCCATGCAGACCCGTTACGCGCACCTTTCGCGCTATGTCGTGAAATCCGGCGAGAATGTGCACAAGGGTGACCTCATCGGTTATGTCGGTTCGACCGGCCGTTCGACCGGCCCCCACCTCCACTACGAAGTGCGGGTTAGCGGTGAAGCGGTTAACCCGATCCCTTATATGACGGCCGAACTGGCGATCGACGACAATCCGCTGGCCGCACGCGGCGGGCCGGAATAAGCCTGAGCGATTGATCCTGAGCCCAAGCAAAAGGGCGGCAATCTCGCGATTGCCGCCCTTTTGCTTGGGCAGGTCTATCCGTGCGCCTTACTGGGCGAGCAGACGCTCTGCCATGGTGCGCACTTCGGCGCCCATGTCTTCGCGTTCCAGCGCGAGTGCCAGCGTTGCCTCGACGAATCCGAGCTTGCTGCCGCAATCGAACCGGCGGCCCTCGAAGGTCACCGCGTGGAAGGGCTGGCTGCCGATCATGCGGGCCATGGCATCGGTCAGCTGGATCTCGCCGCCGGCACCCTTGCCCTGCGTTTCCAGCGTGCGCATCACTTCGGGCTGGAGGATATAGCGGCCGGAAATGATCTTGTTCGACGGTGCCTCTGCAACCGGCGGCTTTTCGACGAGGCCCTTGACCTCGGTCAGCGCGCCGCGGCTCTCGCCCGGATCGATCACGCCGTAAGACGAAACCTCTTCGTGCGGCACTTCGAGCACTGAGATCAGGTTGCCGCCCACTTCGTTGTAAGCCTCGACCATCTGCGCCATGCAGCCGGGCTTACCCACCATCATCTCGTCGGGCAGCAGGATGGCGAAGGGTTCGTCACCCACGATTGCGCGGGCGCACCAGATGGCATGGCCGAGCCCCATCGGCACCTGCTGGCGCACGGTGATGATATCGCCCGGCGTGGCGCGAGTCGGTTCGAGCACCGACATATCCTTGCCGCGCGCTTCCATCGTGCTTTCCAGCTCGAAAGCCTTGTCGAAGTGCTCGACGATGGCGGTCTTGCCGCGTCCGGTGACGAAGATCATCTGCTCGATTCCTGCCTCACGGGCCTCGTCGACGGCGTACTGGATCAGCGGCCGGTCAACGATGGGAAGCAATTCCTTCGGGATTGCCTTGGTGGCAGGAAGGAATCGAGTGCCGAGCCCGGCAACCGGGAAGACGGCTTTGCGGATCGCTTTGGGTTTGCTCATGCCAATATCAATGAATGGGCCCCCGTGAGGGGTCAAGGTCGTTCGTCGCGATCGTGCGACAGTGGGGCACGTTTGCCGACTTAGGTGAACTTTTCTCCATCCCACGCGTTGGTTAGGCAATTGGAGGAAAGTCTCATGGCATTGATAAAACTGGCGGCCTTGGCTGCCACTGGCGCAATCGGATATCGCTACTTCACCAAGTTGCGCGACGGTAAGCATGCGGCCTTCGCTTCAGGCCAGGGTGACGATTCGAATTTTGCGCAGGTGCGCGATTCGGGTCCCTCGTCGATGGCGGACAAGCCGCAGCGCAAGTGGACCGAAGTGGACGAGGAAAGCGACCAGAGCTTCCCCGCGAGCGACCCGCCCGCGAACTACTGACCGCGTCTTTCAGCCAGCTCGGCGACTAGCCACAGCCGCAGGGCGGTTGCCAGGCCCGGTGCGGGATCGGCGTCGATTCGCTCGGCGTCGATCCGCGCCACCAAGGCGTTGAGCGGCAGGTGCTCACGCTCGGCGGCGCGTTGCAACAGTTCCCAGAACAAGGGCTCCAGGCTGATCGAGGTCTTGTGCCCGGCAATCTCGACCGAGCGTTTGACGGGCGGGTGATAGAGTTCGTCCATCGTCCGCGAGATCTGCCTAGAACGCCACCTGCATCAATACATGTGCTGCCCACCGTTGATCGACAGGGTCGACCCGGTGACGAAGGCGCCGTCTTCGGAGGCCAAGAAGCTCACGCCGCGCGCGATTTCCTCGGCATGGCCAAGCCGGCCGACGGGGATCTTGGCGACGATCTTTTCCAGCACGTTCTCGGGCACCGCGGCGACCATGTCGGTGTCGATATAGCCCGGCGCGATGGCGTTGACGGTGATCCCGAAGCGCGCGCCTTCCTGCGCCAGCGCCTTGGTAAAACCGTGGATGCCGCTCTTGGCGGCGGCATAGTTCACCTGGCCATATTGCCCGGCCTGGCCGTTGATCGAGCCGATATTGACCACCCGGCCCCAGCCGCGCTCTTTCATGCCGGCGAAGGTCGCCTTGGCCATGTTGAAGCAGCCGCCGAGGTTGATCCGCATCACGTCGTCCCAGTCCTCGTAGCTCATCTTCATGAGCGTACCGTCGCGGGTGATGCCGGCGTTGTTGACCACCACGTCGATCGGCCCGACCTTACTGGCGATCTCTTCGCAGCCGGCGAGGGCGGCCTCGTGGTCGCCCACGTCGAACTTGAACACGGGAATGCCCGATTCGTCGGAGAAGGCCTTGGCCTTTTCGTCGTTCCCGGCGTAGTTCGCAGCCACGGTAAAGCCATCAGCTTTCAGGGCTTCGCAAATAGCGCGGCCAATGCCACGGGTTCCGCCGGTAACTACTGCAACACGAGCCATGTCTCTCTCCACCTAAAGTTTAGGTGATTCATGGCAAAGCGGTGAGAATACGTAAAGGAAAACCGGCGGAATTCCGCGGTTTTATCAGAACCGGAACTGTGTTCCGATATAGACGGCCTGGCTATCCTGCTGGCGCACATCGGGCAGCGGGCGCAGGTCACGTTCCTGCTGGTAACGGACGCCAGCGGTCACGTTGAGGTTGCGCGTCAGGCTGTAGCTGCCGCCAACATCGAGCAACTGATCGCCCAGACGTGAGACACTGTCACCTGATGCGGTAGCAGGTGCTTCCTGTTCCAGTTCAACCCGAGCGGCGAACCGGCTCGGCTTTTCGGCGGCGCCAGCGCGCGGCTGGAACTCGGCGAGATCGGGAACCTCGGCCGAAGAAAGATTGGCAGCAAGGTTGCTCACACGCGAGGGTGCCTGGGCAAAGCTGCTGTAACCGCGGGAAAGGCCAAGGTTGTACCGCGAAGAAGCGACTCGCAGGCTGCCATCGGCAGAAGAGAGATCGCTATCGACCGAGGTGCGGCCAGAGAGCACTTGCGCGACGCGCTGATCCACGCGCACTGCCACGGTGACCGCCCGACTGGAGCCGTCGCTGCTCGAGTTGGCGGGGGTGAAGCGCATCAGAGGCGCCTTGCCGCCAGCGCGTTCAGCCACGATGCGGGCGATGCGCGGATCGGCAGAGGCAGGCGTGAATGAAACCGAGTGGCCCGCTTCGGAATAGGCGGTGCCGTTCCCGATAAGCCCGATGGCGACCACCGAGCTGGGCAGGGCAGCGGCCAGCAGCACAGCGCCGACGCTAAGCGCCAGCTTCGGTGCTAATCTGGAAAACCCCCTGGACATCATGTTTCCTCAATTCATTAGGCCCAACGTAACTTATCGGGCCGAGATGGCTAGCCCCTGAATCCCTTGATCGTGGGATTCGCGAGTCTTCGCCTATCGCTCATGTTTGATACGCTTGTGACGGTGATATGGCCACGAATAAGCTACATTTGGGTTAGGTTGTGGATAAGGTGTTGCACGCGATCCACAATCGCCGGTTTGATTCAGCAGTGGTTCACGGCTAGTCGCCCCAATGGCGCCTCGCTGCGAACCGGGCCTTGCCGCGCGAATGGTCCGGTCTATAGCGGGGCGAACACGTAAGATACTGACAGGAACGCCAATGGCTTTTTCGACTGACTGTGCTGGCCGATTTGCTCGCGTGCTGCTGCTGGGCGCAGGCATTGCCGCGCTGGCCGCTTGCGGCGGCGGTAACGATAAACGCTTGCGGGCGGATCTCGCCGCCTCGCAGGTGACTTCGATTGGCGTCAATTCCTATCTCTGGCGCGCCAGCCTCGAGACGCTCTCGTTCATGCCGCTGACCCAGGCGGATAGTGCGGGCGGCGTCATCGTGACCGACTGGTATGCCAATCCCGATAATCCGGAAGAGCGTATGAAGCTCTCGGTGACGATCCTCGATCAGGATCTGCGCGCCGATGCGCTGCGGGTGGCGGCGAGCCGCCAGGTTCTGCGCGATGGAACGTGGATCGAGGCGCCGGTGCAGGCTGCCACGGTGCAGCAGCTGGAGGATATCATCCTCACCAAGGCGCGCGATCTCAGGCGTTCCGCCGTCGGCTGATCTGGCCTAGGGGGCCGGTATGACAGATTCTCGATTCGCAACCAGGTTCCAGCCTGGCCAAGCCGACTCGCGTTGGCAGCAGGCGTGGGACGAAGCGCGCTGCTTCGAAGCCGACAGCAGCAGCGACAAGCCCAAGAGCTTCATCCTCGAGATGTTCCCCTATCCCTCGGGGCGCATCCACATCGGCCATGTGCGCAACTATACGATGGGCGACGTGCTGGCGCGCTATCACAAGATGCGCGGGCGCGAGGTGTTGCATCCGATGGGCTGGGACGCCTTCGGCATGCCCGCCGAAAACGCGGCGATGGAAAAGGGCGTCCACCCCGCAGGCTGGACCTACGACAACATCGCCACGATGAAGCGGCAGTTGAAGCAGCTCGGCTTCGCGCTCGACTGGAGCCGCGAGATCGCCACCTGCGATCCGGACTATTACGGCCACGAACAGGCGCTGTTCCTCGCACTGTACGAGGCAGGGTTGGTCTATCGCCGCGAATCGGCGGTGAACTGGGACCCGGTCGACATGACCGTGCTCGCCAACGAACAGGTCGTGGACGGACGCGGCTGGCGCTCGGGCGCGCTGGTGGAGAAGCGCAAGCTCAACCAGTGGTTCCTCAAGATCACCCAGTTCGCCGACGATCTGCTCGAAGGGCTCGGCACGCTTGATGGCTGGCCGCAGAAGGTCCGCACGATGCAGGAGAACTG
>CENV01036715.1_pt1 | contig 35877 bp, 34 predicted proteins | sample 530231 | NCBI WGS metagenome assembly CENV01 (sample SAMEA2619815, study PRJEB7988) | marine metagenome | biome: marine biome (ENVO:00000447); feature: surface water layer (ENVO:00002042); material: "saline water (ENVO:00002010), including plankton (ENVO:xxxxxxxx)" | depth 5 m
ATGCTTGAGCTTGCCGAAATCGGTGGAGATCAGCGAATAGGCCGGAGAAATCGGCGCGTAGGGAATGCCGACCCAGATCGCCGCCAGCCCGAGCAGCAGGTGTTCGATTTCATTGCCCGAAAGGATGATCAGTGGCCGGTCCTGCGACAGCCCGGCATCGAGAAGCGCCTGGCCGAGCGGCGCGATGGCCGCCACGACCTGTCCATAGGTCAGCTTGCGCCAATCGCCGGTCTCGCTGTTGCGATCCGCGACCATGAGCGCATCGGGCGTTTTCTCCGCCCATTGGGCGATAGCATCGACGATGGAGCGCGGATAGGCCGCCAATTGCTCGCTTGAACGCACATGAACAACGCCATCCGACGCCGTCTCTGCATGCGCCGCCATGTGGCCCATTCTGACCTCGCGAATGGGCGTCGATAGATCTGACATAGCCAACCTCCCAGTTGAATTATGTTATGAAACATAACTAGGCGTCGTCAAGCCGGCAATTGCGCGATTGTGGTCGAGCGGCTATGTGAGGGTCGAGGAGTTGCCCCTGATACCGGACGGCTGAAGCCGATTTTTCATGTGGGGCCTTGAACAGTTTACCCATGAACACCCAATCCATCCGTCCTCATCCCGACATATCGCTGCACCAGCTCAGGATATTCACCGCCGTTGCGCAAGCGACAACGCTGACCGAAGCCGCCAAGCAATTGGGAATTGCCCAGCCCTCCCTGTCCCAGCAGCTCTCCCGGCTCGAAACGCTTGTCGGCGCGCGCCTGTTCAATCGCCGGCCTGGAGAAATGGAACTGACCGAGGCGGGCCACTACCTCCTGCCCAAGGCCGAACACGTCCTGCGCGGCATGCGCGATCTCGAAGACGGACTGATGGAATATACGTCCGGGCGCCGCATGACGATAAGGCTGGCCGGGATCACCTCGGTGTTGCGCGTTCTGCTACCGCCCGCGCTGCGGCGGCTGCAGGAGATTTTTCCCGATATCGATTTCGATATCCAGGACATGGCGCCGTCCGACATTCTCGAATTGCTCTATGATCGCCGCATTGCGGTGGGGCTTCTGGCGGACAATTCACTGTCGGCATCGGGCGGCGGTTTCGCCCAGATCCCCCTGCTCACCGATTCTCATGTGCTTGCCGTTCCCGGCCATCTCGATCTCTCCAGGGTGGAACGGCCCGAGCGCGATCTGCCTGCTGACCAGCTGGCCATTCTCAACCAGTCGATCCAGTTCGCGTTCGGTTCCCAGCACACCAAACGTGTCCAGAACTGGTATGAGCGGTTGTTCCCCGGCCACACCATCGTCGCCCAGTGCCGCAGCTTCGAGGTGGCGGCCGAACTGGTCAGGGCCGGCGCCGGTGTGTGCCTTGTTCCCGCACTCTCATTGCTGCATGGCGCCGAAACGCTCAAAGGCATTCGGCTCTATGCCGTCAACGCCGCGACACGGCGCATCATGGCGCTTATCCCCACGCAATATCAGCATATCGAGCCCTATCGAACCTTCCTCGATACGCTTAAAGATGCCGCGCACACCATCGTCCTGCCGCAGATCTCGCCCATTCCGCCCTTCCTCGATAACGGCCCGCAGGCGCAATTCTAGCCATAGGCGCATGGCTATGGGCTCCATAGATTGCGCGCAGCCCACTCTCTTCGCAGCATGAACGATACGGCAATCATGCCGTGTTCAAATGAGGAGAAACACTATGGCCTGGAACAAGCCCAAGCTCACTGAAATTCCTGTCAGCATGGAAATCAACATGTACGCCTGCGCAAAGCGCAAGTAGTCGATTTTGCCTGCCGCGGTTTCCCGCTATGACTAAAATCCTCATACTCGGTGCCGCGGCAGGCGGCGGCGTGCCGCAATGGAATTGCGGCTGCGACAACTGCCGTGATGCGCGCTCGGGCACGCTCGATATCGGCGGCAACCAGGCTTCGATCGCCATCAGTTCCGATGGCGAGCACTGGTTTTTGATCAACGCCTCGCCCGATTTGCGCCAGCAGATTGCCAATACTCCTGCGCTGTGGCCCAAGCCGGGCCTGAAGCGCCATTCGCCCATAACGGGCGTGATCCTCACCAATGGCGAAATCGACGCAATCACCGGGCTCTTGACGCTGCGCGAAGGCTCGCCCTTTACGCTCTACGCCCATGACCGCGTGCTTTCGATCCTCAGGGCCAATTCGATCTTCAATGCGCTCAAGCCCGAAAACGTGACCCGTCAGCCCATTGCGTCCGGCGAAAGGTTCGTGCCGGCGCTGCCCGACGGATCGCCCTCGGGGCTGGAGATTTTTGCCTTTGCGGCGCCGGGCAAAACCGCGCTGTTTCTCGAAGGCCATGATGAAAATGCCGAAGGCGACACGCTCGGCCTCGTCATCACCGACCGTTCGAGTGGCGCGCGCATGGTGTTTGTGGCGGCCTGCGCCGCGATCACCGATGAGCTGTTGAGCCTGATCGAGGGGGCCGACGCCGTGTTTTTCGATGGCACGCTGTGGCGCGACGACGAGATGATTGCCCAGGGCCTCAGTTCAAAGACCGGCCAGCGCATGGGTCACATTGCGATGAGCGACGTCATCCCGGCCTTGGCCACTACACCGATCGGCAACAAGTTCTTTCTGCACATAAACAATTCCAATCCGGCGCTGCGTCCGGAGTCAGATGAGCGAAAAGCGCTCGAGGCGGCCGGGTGGTCCATACCCGCCGAAGGGACGGAGATTACACTATGAACCAGATAACCGCGCTTTCGGTCGCCCCCGATCTCGAGCTCGATTCCCCCGAGGCGCTCGAAACCCAGCTTCGCCATATCGGCGCCACCCGCTATCACAACCTGCACCCCTTTCACGGCCTGCTGCATGGCGGCAAGCTCAACAAGGGGCAGGTGCAGGCCTGGGCGCTCAACCGCTATTTCTACCAGTCGACCATCCCGTTAAAGGACGCCGTGGTCATTTCCCGTTTCCGCGACCGGGCCACCCGCATCGAATGGCGGCACCGGATATCGGACCATGACGGCGATATCGGCAGCGAAGGCGGCATCGAACGCTGGCTAAAGCTCACGACCGGATTGGGTCTCGATCCCGATTACGTGGAATCGACCGAAGGTATCCTGCCGGCCACGCGGTTTGCGGTGGAGGCCTACGTCCATTTCGTGCGCGACCGCACCCCGCTCGAAGCCATAGCCTCCTCGCTCACCGAACTGTTTGCGCCCAATCTGCATCAGGAGCGCATCGCCGGAATGCTCGAGCACTACGATTTCATCTCCCCCGATGTGATGACCTATTTCTCGCGCCGGCTCGATCAGGCCACCCGCGATGCCGATTTCGCGCTCGACTACGTCAAGACCCATGCCCGCACGCCTGAGGAGCGGCGGCTGGTGTGCAACGCACTGATCTTCAAGACCAACGTGCTCTGGGTGCAGCTCGATGCGCTGCACCATGCCTATGTCGGCGGGCACATCCCGCCCGGCGCTTTCGTTCCGGATGCGACATGACCCAGGCAGCACCCGCATCGCGCCGCCGCATGGTGGCAACGCCCCAAAGCGCGCCACGCCTCGCCCGCGGGGTCAAGCTGCGGCACGACGAAACGCGCGACCGCTGGGTGCTCTTGGTACCCGAACGGGTGCTGGCACCCGACGATATCGCCGTTGAAATCCTGCATTTGTGCGATGGCCAGCGTACCATCGCACAAATGGCCGACACGCTGGCGGAAAAATACGCTGCACCCGCTGACCAGATCGCGTCCGACGTGATCGACATGATTCAGGATCTGGCCAATTCCGGGTTCCTGATCGATGGAGGAGGAAAACCATGAGCCCGACCCTCGACCGGCACCATCCCCCGATCGAAACCGATCCCAATGACGGATTGGCCCTGCTCGAAGGCAGGGGGCAGCCGATTGCCGCCCAATACGGCATTCCGCTCGCCGTGCTGATCGAGTTGACCCACAAATGCCCGCTGCAATGTCCCTATTGCTCCAATCCGGTCGAAATGGAGCGGGCCCGCAACGAATTGACCACCGAGGAGTGGAAGCGGGTCCTCGACGAACTTGCCGAAATCGGCGTGCTGCAGGTCCATTTTTCCGGCGGCGAACCGACGGCCCGCAAGGACATTGTCGAACTGGTCCAGCATGCGACCGACCGCGATCTCTATACCAATCTGATCACCTCGGCCGTGCTCATCAGCCGCGAAAAACTGGCCGAGTTGGCCGATGCGGGCCTGTCTCATATCCAGATCAGCTTTCAGGGCAGCGATGCGGTCAAGGCCGACCGGGTTGCAGGCTTTCGCAATGCCCACGCCAAAAAGCATGAAGTCGCGCGCTGGGCGCGCGAACTCGATCTGCCGCTGACCGTCAATGCCGTCATGCACCGGCAGAATCTCGACCAGCTCGAAGATATCATCGCCATGGCGGTGGATATGGATGCCGACCGCATCGAGGTTGCCAACGTCCAGTACTACGGCTGGGCGCTCAAGAACCGCGCCGCGCTGATGCCCACCATCGCACAGATCGATCGCGCCACCGAGGTGGTGGAGGACGCCCGCGAGCGACTCAAGGGCATTCTCGACATCGATTTCGTGATCCCCGATTATTATGCCGAACGGCCCAAGAAGTGCATGGGCGGATGGGGCCGCCAGTTCTTCAACATCACGCCCTCAGGCAAGGTGTTGCCCTGCCACGCTGCCGAAACGATTACCGAGCTCGATTTCCTTTCGGTGCGATCCAACCATTCCATCGCCTGGATCTGGCAGAACTCGGACGCCTTCAACCGTTATCGCGGCACCGGCTGGATGCCCGAACCATGCCAGAGTTGCGCCTTCAAGGAAGTCGATTTCGGCGGATGCCGCTGCCAGGCCTTCGCGCTGACCGGGAGCGCCGACAACACCGACCCGGCCTGCGCCCTTTCTCCGCACCACAGCGAGATTTTCGAAACGGCCGAAACGGAAGCCGAAACCGGCGCCACGCGGTTCATCTACCGCAATTTTGCCGGCGGCACGCTCGAAGCGGAGCCAGTGGATGGAAAATGAGGCGGCGATCAAGGCCGACCCGCATACCCCCCTCACCACGCAAATGCTGCCGGTGGGTGAGGGACATACGCTGTACGTCGAAACCGTCGGCAATCCCGACGGCGTCCCGGTGCTCTTTTTACATGGCGGACCGGGCAGCGGCTGCCAACCGAGCCATCGTCGCCTGTTCGATCCGGGCCGGTATCATGCCGTCCTGTTCGATCAGCGCGGGGCCGGGCGCAGCACCCCGCACGCACAGCGATCGGCCAATTCCACCGACCGGCTGATCGCCGATATCGAAACGATCCGCATGGCATTGGGAATAGACCGCTGGCTCGTGGTCGGTGGGTCCTGGGGTGCGACACTGGCGCTGGCCTATGCGCAAAGCCATCCGGACCGTGTTACGGCCATTGTACTGCGCGCTACCTTTTTGGGCACGCGCCGCGAACTCGACTGGGCGTTTTCAACCGCCATGCCGCAGTTCTACCCGCGCCTTCATGCCGATTTCCTGGACCTGCTGACACCGTCAGAGCGCGCAGCCCCACTCGAAGCCTACTGGCGCCGCATCCTCGATTCCGACCTCGAAATCCATCGGCCGGCAGCCTTTGCCTGGTATCAGGCCGAACGCATCCTGTCCCAGATCGCGCCGCCAGCGGACCGATTGAATTTATCGCAGCTTCCGGCTCCGGGCGCACGATTTCCCACCTCGCCTTTCATGGAAGCGCACTATTTTTCCAACGACTGCTTTCTCGAGCCCGACCAGTTGCTGGTCAACGCTGCAAGACTGGACGGCATTCCCGGTCGCATTGTTCAGAGCCGGTACGATCTCTTGTGCCCGCCGGCCACGTCTTTTGCCCTGGCCAAGGCGTGGCCCGATGCCAATGTGCGGATTGTCGACACGGCGGGTCATGGGCAGGGTGAGCCGGGTGTGGAGGCCGCGATAACCCAGGCCCTTGCCGATCTTCATCCCACTGTCACCAACGGGCAATAGACAGGCCCGATTGATGCGTAATTAAACTGCGTGACACCAGCTGATCTGTTTTGGGCGTGCATGCAGAACCGTTCCTACCCCACACTCGCCGAGGCCACGAGAATATGGGCTCGGATCGGCCTCTTGAGCTTCGGCGGGCCGGCCGGCCAGATCGCCATGATGCATCGCATTCTTGTCGAAGAGCACAAATGGCTTGGCGAGCAGCGATTTCTGCACGCCCTCAACTACTGCATGTTGCTGCCGGGGCCTGAGGCCCAGCAGCTCGCTGTCTATATCGGCTGGCTGATGCATCGCACGGCAGGCGGCATCATTGCCGGTGTGCTGTTCGTGATACCGGGCATCGTCGCCATCATGGGGCTGAGCTGGATTTATGCCATCTGGGGCAATGTCGGGATTGTCGAGGGTCTGTTTTTCGGGCTCAAGGCTGCGGTCCTCGCCATAGTCGTTCAGGCCGTCATCCGCATCGGCGGCCGGGCGCTCAGGAACGGCGCGATGCTGGCCATAGCAGCCGGGGCTTTTATCGCCATTTTCGGCTTTGCCGTTCCCTTTCCCATCATCATTCTGGCAGCGGGCCTCATCGGGTTTTTGGGCGCGCGAGCCGGGGTGCCAGCCTTTGAACCCAGGATCAATCAGGGCAAGGTTGGAGCGAAACAGATCGCCGATGCCGACACGCTGCTCGGCGAAGAATCTCCTGCACATACCCGTGTCGACGCGCGATGGGCGCTTCGGATCTCCCTTGTCATTCTCTCACTTTGGCTCATCCCGGTCGCATTGCTTTTCGCGCTTTTGGGACCCGATGACGTGTTCTCGCAGATCGCGGGCTTTTTCAGTGTCATGGCTGTCGTCACCTTCGGTGGCGCCTATGCGGTTCTCGCCTATGTCGCCCAGGAGGCCGTCCAGAATTTCGGATGGCTGACGCCGGGCGAAATGCTTGACGGGCTGGGCATGGCCGAAACAACGCCGGGACCGCTGATCATGGTCACCCAGTTCGTGGGCTTCATGGGCGCCTTTCGTGCACCCGGAACGCTGCCGCCTTTGCTGGCGGGCACGTTGGGCGGATTGCTGACCACCTGGGTTACGTTCGCGCCGTGCTTTTTATGGATATTTCTCGGCGCGCCGTTCATCGAGCGCCTGCGGGACAACACGGTCCTGACCGCCGCACTCGGCGCCATCACCGCGGCCGTCGTCGGCGTGATCCTCAATCTTGCCGTCTGGTTCGGATTGCACGTCGTGTTTTCCGAAGTTGTGGAATTTTCCAGCTTTGGACTGGCTCTCGACATACCCGTTCTCGAATCCATCAACTGGTTCTCGGCACTTCTCGTCCTTGCGGCGATGATCGCGATCTTCCGGTTCGGACTGGGGCCGGTCACCGTATTGGCCGGTTGTGCAGCGGCCGGGGTTGCACTTCATTTGGCTGGCGGCCTCACCGCCTAACCGATCCGCTTGGCCCGGATCGCAATTCGCCACTTGACGCTGTATCCATATATCGATATTTCTCGATATATGGATACAGATCACGCCCTCGACGCTTTCGATGCACTTTCCCAGCCCACCCGTCTGGCCATATTCCGGCGCCTTGTGAAAATCGGACCGGAAGGCTTGCCAGCCGGGGAAATCGCCGAAGCCGTCAATGGCCGACAGAACACCATTTCGAGCCACCTTGCCGCTCTCACGCGCTCAGGACTGATCGTCTCCGAGCGCGAGGGCAGGACCATCCGCTACAGCGCCAATTTCAAGACCGCCGGCGATCTCGTCGCGTTCCTGCTCGAAGATTGCTGCGGCGGTCGTCCCGAAGTGTGCGCCCCGCTGGTCACCAACCTCTCCTGTCTGCAACAAACCGCCACGGAACCCTGCTGTGACTGACACCCCCTACTCCGTCCTTTTCCTGTGCACGGGCAATTCCGCGCGCTCGATCATCGCCGAAGCCTTGCTCAATCGTGACGGAAAGGGCCGGTTCAAGGCCTGGTCTGCCGGAAGCAAACCCAAGGGAGAGGTCCATCCCTTTACGCTCGATCTGCTCAATAATTTGGGGATCGATACCCAATTTGCCCGCTCCAAGAGCTGGGACGAGTTTGCCGAGCCGGGCGCACCCGAATTCGACTTTATCTTTACCGTCTGCGATGACGCGGCCAACGAGCCCTGCCCGGTCTGGCCCGGTCATCCCATGACCGCCCATTGGGGGATTGCCGACCCTGCCGCTGCCGAGGGCACCGACGCTGAAAAGCACTATGCCTTTGCCGAAGCGGCACGCCATCTGGGCACCCGCATCTCCTTGCTGCTCAACCTGCCCATCGCCAGTCTCGATCGCCTGGCCCTCAAGTCCAAGCTCGACTCTATCGGCAAAACGCGGGACTGAACCTTATGACATTGGATACAAGCGCTCCCGCCCCGGCGGGCGGCATCGGCTTTTTCGAAAAATGGCTTTCGGTCTGGGTTGCAGCCTGCATCGTTGCCGGGATCGTGCTCGGCAATCTCATTCCCGGCCTGTTTGCAGCCCTTGCGGGCCTCGAATATGCCTCGGTCAATTTCGTCGTCGCCGTACTCATCTGGGCCATGGTCTATCCCATGATGGTCGCCGTCGATTTCACCGCCATCGGTCAGGTCGGCAGGCAACCCAAGGGGCTTGTGCTGACCCTCGTGGTCAATTGGCTCATCAAGCCGTTTTCCATGGCCCTGCTCGCGGTCCTGTTCTTCAATGTGATCTTTGCACCGCTGATCGATCCGGCCGATGCGCAGCAATATATCGCCGGCCTGATCCTTCTGGGCGCCGCCCCCTGCACCGCCATGGTGTTCGTCTGGTCGCAACTGACCAAGGGCGACCCCAACTACACCCTCGTCCAGGTTTCGGTGAACGATGCCATTATGGTGGTCGCCTTTGCGCCCATTGTCGCCGTGCTGCTCGGCCTTACCGAGATCACCGTGCCGTGGGAGACCCTGCTGCTCTCTGTCGGGCTGTACGTCATCCTGCCGCTTATCGCCGGCGCCATCACCCGCCAGATCCTTCTGCGCGGCGACCCGACCGACACCCGCCGCATCGACGCCTTTAATGCGCGCATAAAGCCCGCCTCAATTATCGGACTTTTGGCGACCGTGGTCCTGTTGTTCGGCTTTCAGGGGCAGACGATCCTTGCCAATCCGCTGGTCATCGTTTTGATCGCCATACCCCTTCTCATCCAGTCCTACGGCATTTTCGGCATCACCTATTGGGCCGCCTGGAAGTGGAAGGTGCCTTTCAATATCGCCGCACCCTGCGCCCTGATCGGAACATCGAACTTTTTCGAATTGGCGGTGGCCGTGGCCATTTCGCTCTTCGGTCTCAATTCCGGCGCCGCGCTGGCCACCGTGGTCGGCGTGCTGGTTGAAGTCCCGGTCATGCTCTCGCTTGTCGCCCTCGCCAACCGCACCCGGCATCACTTTACGGAGGTCTGAATTGGCCATCACCATCTACCACAACCCCGATTGCGGCACCTCGCGCAATACGCTCGCCATGATCCGTCAGTCGGGCGAAGAGCCGGAGATCATCCAATATCTCAAGACCCCGCCGAGCCGCGAAACGCTTGTCGATCTCATCACGCGGTCGGGCCTTTCGGTCCGCGAGGCGATGCGGAAAAAAGAAGCTCCCTATACCCAACTCGGTCTCGATGATCCTTCGGTCGCCGACGAAGCATTGATCGACGCCATGCTGGCCCACCCGATCCTTATCAATCGTCCGTTCGTTGTGACAGAAAAGGGTGTGCGCCAATGCCGCCCCTCCGAACTGGTGCTCGATATCCTCCCCAACCCCGATATCGGGCCTTTCACCAAGGAAGACGGAGAGATCGTCATCGACGGAAACGGAAAGCGCATTGTCTGAAATCGATAATTTCCCCGCGCTCACCGAGGAGCAATTTCACCCCATCGACGAAACGGCGCTGCTCTCCCCGCAACACAAGGAGCACGCTCCGCGAATCCTGCTGCTTTACGGGTCTTTGCGCGAGCGCTCCTATTCGCGTTTCGCGACAGAGGAGGCCGCCCGCATCCTGCGTCGGTTCGGGGCCGAGACGCGCATTTTCAACCCCGAGGGTCTGCCCCTGCCCGACGGCGCGCCCAAGGACCATCCCAAGGTCGTCGAACTGCGCAAACTGGCGCTGTGGTCCGAAGGCATGGTCTGGTGCTCGCCCGAGCGGCACGGGGCGATGTCGGGCGTCATGAAGTCCCAGATCGACTGGCTCCCGCTCTCGATGGGCGGTGTGCGGCCCACGCAAGGGCGGACGCTGGCCGTGATGCAGGTCAATGGCGGCAGCCAGTCCTTCAATGCCGTCAACCAGTTGCGCATTCTGGGCCGCTGGATGCGCATGGTCACCATCCCCAACCAGTCCTCGGTGCCCAAGGCCTTCAACGAATTCGACGAGGCCGGGCGCATGCGCCCCTCGCCGTTTTACAATCGCATCGTCGATGTGATGGAGGAACTGGTCAAATTCACCCTCCTGGTGCGCGATCGGGCCGACTATCTGGTGGATCGCTATTCCGAACGGGTCGAAAGCGCCGAGGCGGTGGCCGAGCGCGTCAATCAGCGCTCGATCTGAGGATATGAAGGTCCGCCGCTTTCCCGGCGGACCCGATCATCTATTCGGCCAGCGGCTCGAACCGGCGTCCGCTGATATGGGAAATGACCGTATAGGCCATGACGCCCAGCGCATAATAGGACGAGGCCGACGCTTCCTCGCGCGGCATGACGATCATCTGGTTTTCCCGGCAAGCATGCAGGAAATCGCAGAAATTGGGCAGAACCTGTTCAAGATGCCCGAACGTGTCTTCCGGGATTTCCAATGCATCGGTGCGGTAGGTGACGAACAGGAAATCGGCATCGAGTTCGGGCAACGCCTCCGCACTCATGCGCGCGAATTCGCCCTCGGGGATGGCATCGACACGCTCGGGAAATGCAAATCCCGCATCGCGCAGCACGCGCCCCAAACCGCCATAGGTGTGCCAGGACAAAACTTCCCCATTTACGCCCTGGATGACATTGACCGAGATCGACCCGGTGTCGATCAGGCGCCGGATCTGTTCGATCTGGCTGTCATACCGGCCCTCAAGAATGGCCAGCGTATCGGTCGTGCCGGTAATTTCGGCCAGCGCTTCATACATGCCGAAATCGCCGCGCACCGTGTCATCGAGCACGATGGTCGGCGCGATGGCTCCGAGCTGTTCCACTGGGGCGGTCTGCCACGGGGTCGTGATGATCAGGTCCGGCTCGGTTGCGGCGACGGCTTCGATGTCGACCGGCAGATTGCCCACAAAGGCAATGTCGGAATTGTCGAAATCGACGCCGGTCAAGACCTTGGACGAGCGGATGAACCCCTCGCCCGTCTCGGTGGTCCGTCCGTGACTGGCGACCGGATAGACACCGAGTTCGATCAGCGGAATGGTGATCGAAAGGTCCTGCAGCGACGCGATGCGCTGAGGATCGGCCGGGATCTCCACTATTCTCCCGGCATCGTCGGTAAAGCTGCGCGTTTCCTGCGCCAGCACCGGCGCGGCGAAAACGATCGCGCCAATTGCAATGATTGATCTCACTAGGCTCATGATTTGATCCCCCGGTTTCGATTTTACTGTTCGAGCGGCGTGTAATCGCGGCCCACCACATGGGACGCGACAATCTGGGTGAGCGCGGTGAGGGAATCATAGGTCGCCGACGAGGCGATCTCGCGCGGGATATAGACAATCTGACCGTTGCGGCAGGCGTGCATCACCTCGCACCAGCCCGGCAGAACCTCGTCGAGCGCCGCGCGGGCCTGGGCCGGGCTTTCGCCCCGTTCTGCCGCGTAGGTGACGAAGATGAAATCGGCATCGAATTCAGGGTAGGATTCGCCCGAGAAAATCTGGCGCTCATTGCCCTCGATGGCGTCGATGGCTGCGGGGAAGACAAAGCCGGCATCGCGCAGAACCTTGCCCAGCGAACCGTACGTATTCCAGACCTGCAATTCGCCGCCATAGGCCTGAATGACGCTGACTTGCGTTTCGGCGGGGTCGGTCAGGCCCGCGATCATGTCCAGCTGCGCCTGATAGCGGGTCTCGAGCTTGTCGAGCACATCGGTGGTGCCGGTCACTTCGGCAATGGTCCGGTAAACGTCGAAATCATCCATTGTCGAGATGGGAAAGACATAGGTGGGCGCAATGGCGCGAAGCTGGCCGACATCGGCGGTCTGCCAGTCGGTGGTCAGGATCAGGTCAGGCTCGAGCGCCGCTATGGCTTCGACATCGGCGGGCAGGTTTCCGACAAATTCGATGGTGGAATTGTCGAAATCATAGCCCGTGATCAGCTTGCCCGACCGGATATTGGGGGCGGCATTCTCGGCGGTGCGACCGTGACTGCCGACCGGAACGATGCCGAGTTCGAGCAGCGCTACAGTAAGCGAGGTATCGTGCAGCGCCACGACCCGCTGGGGATCGGCGGGCACGGTGACATCGGTGCCCGTGCCGTCGGTAAGCGTTTGGGCATCCTGCGCAAAGACAGGCGAGATGGCCAGCAAGGAGGCAAGGCCGGTGGTGAGAAGGCGATTGATCATGAAAAACTCTCTTGGGATCTGGATTTGACGGTGGTGAGATGATCGAGGCGCCAGCGCAGCACATTGCCGCCGCCGCCGTCGGCGACGACGCCGCAATTGCCCTGGACCATGTAGGTTTGCGCCTTGAGGCGGATATCGAGTTCGGTATCGCGCACAGCGGCGCGGACGGTGAGTTCGTGCCCCTCGGCGGGGTCATCTGGCATTTCGAATGGCAGCACGCGCACCTGACGCATGCTGGCACTGTGTGCCGCCGCCCATTCGAGCGCCGCCAGTTCGGCCACCTGAACGGGCTCGGGCAGGTCGGTGCGCCCCTTATAGGCGGGAAGAAAGACTTCACCGCGCGACAACGTCTCGAGAAAGGCCGGCGCCTGCCCGGCGGTCATCCGGCCGTAACGCTGCCGGTCGGGCATGACGACCAGCGAAGCCGCAAACCGGCACCCGCCCAGATGGGTTGCCTGCACGATGTTGAATTTGTTCCGATCGGCAATGGCGACCAGTGCCTTGTATGTCGAAAAGCCATACCGCGCGCAGCAGGCATCCCGACGCGAATCCGTGCAGACAAGAATCGTTGTGCGCGGATCGGTTTGGCCGGGAAACATCTTGCCATCGGTGTAGCCGTCAATCGCGGCGATCAGTGCCGCTTCGCTTTCAAAGTCAGCAAAGACTCCCTCCGGCTGTGCCATCAGACGCGGCAAAGCCTCGCTGTCGCCGACCCGATCGACGAGCGCGACGTGCAGACCACTTTTTGCGGCATTGTGAATGGAGGCGGCGAGCAGTTCGCTCATGTCCGCCGACTCCCACCTTGGGGTTCGCCATTTGCCGCGCGGCCAGGCGAGCAGCAACACCCGCCCCGGCGCATTGCCAGTGCCCTGCAAGGGCTCGTCGCGCTCAAGACAAAGATCGCGGCAGAATTGGTGTTTGCTCATTCCGCCGCCTCTTCAAACGCAGGTGCGGTGAGGAGCGTCAGAACTGTGATCGCACCGGCAAAAAGGCCGAGATGGTTCATTGTTCAAATTCCTTGGAAAGCCTTGCACCGGATCCGCGCCCGCCGACCCGGCACCAGTGTGCAGCCCTATTGGGCCTGCCCTATGGGTGTGAAAGCGCGGCCAGCGATATGCGTCGTCAGCAGATCAAGGTTCAGCCCCAGGGCGCCGAAGGAATAGCCAAAGCTCGCATATGGGAGGAACACGTACTGGTCGTTCCTGCAGGCATGTAAAAAGTCGCACCAGCCCGGCAAGAACTTGTCCAGTCCGGCACGCACCTGAACGGGACCGTCCTGCGGAGTCGTGCCATAAAAATTGATGACAAAGTCCGCATCGATATCCTGCCAGCGCTCCGGACTGATGGCCATGGAGCGGCCATCCATGTCCGTGGCGATGTCGGGCAGGTTCAACCCCAGATCGGCCATCGCGACCGTGAGTGCTCCAAGATCGTTATAGACATAGACAGAATCCCCTGCGGGAAAAGAAAACGTAACGCTTACAGAAACGTCGCCCGCTTCTTCAAAGAATGGCCGGACTGCCTCCAGCTTACGATCGTACGCTCCTGACAGGGCCTCATAGGCATCCAAGTGACCAGTCGCTTCAGCGAGTACCCTCATACCGTCGCGGACGGGATAAAGGTTGGGGTCGATGACAAGCGTTGGTGCGATCACCGAGAGCTTTTCGACCTGTTCTTCAAGCATGGTGATGATGAGATCAGGATCAAGCGCCGCGATCGTTTCGTAATCGAGATCGTTGTAAGTGCCGATAAACTCGAAATCGGCAGTATCGAAATCGATCCCCAGCAAGTCCGGCACCACCCGCAGATAGGGCTTGCCCTCGGCATCGACCCGCCCCGAACTGCCCACCAGCGGGACGCCGAGCTCAAGCAGCGGCAGGGTCAGCCGATTGTCATTTTGCGAAATGACACGTTCGGCCGTTAAGGGCACCTCGACGACACGCCCGGCATCGTCGGTGACCATGCGCGTTTCCGCCGCCAGCACCGGTGTGGCCACAAGGGCGAAAACGGCCAATATGGTTTTAATCGGTTTCATCAAGATGACTCTCCGCTAAATCTGTTCGTCTGTGGTCAAGGGCACGAAGTCGCGGGTAGCGATTTGCGAGACCAAAATGTTGAGGACGGAGCGCAACGCGGCAAAGCTGACGGCCCGCATCTCCTCGCGGGGCACCATGAAATATTGATTGTTGCGCGCCGCATGCAGTTCCTGCCGCCGATTGGGGACGGCCGCATCCCAAAGCTCGTAGATCGCCTGAACCGTTGTGCCCGTTGCCGGCCAATAGGTGCTGATCATGAAATCGGCGTCGAACTGGTGGACCAGTTCGGGGCTGAGATCGATGCGCGACTCTTCAAGCTCGGCGATCGTCTCGGGCATGGAAAACCCCAGCGCGTGAATGATCTGGGTCAGCGCATCATAGGTGCGAAAGCCCCGAACCGCCCCCGACCGGGGCTCGATCACCCCGACCGATACACTTGCTGGATCGCCAATGGTTTGCGAGATCACGTCCTGGGCTGCTGCAAAGCGTACCTCCCAATCTGCCAAAAGCTGCTCGTAGACATCGAGCTTGCCTGCCACGTCGGCGATCTTGCGGTAGCGGGCCAGAAGGTCCTCCTCCCAGCCGGCGATAACGACCGCTGGGGCAATCAGCGAAAGCTGTTCGTAGCTGTCCACTCCGCCTTCCGAGAGCAAGATAAGGTCCGGCTCGGCTATGGCGATGGCTTCGAGGTCGTATTCATTGGGATCGCCGACCCAGGCGATATCGGAATTTTCAAAGCGGAAGCCGAGCGCGTCATAGGCGCCCCGGACATAGGGATCGCCATTATTGACGCCCGGGTCCACCCGGCCGCTCGAGCCGACAAGAGCGGCACCGAGTTCTAGCAGGGGCGACGTGATCTGCTCACCGCGCAGGGAAACGATGCGCTGGGGATCGACCGGGACTTCGACCTCATGCCCCATGTCGTCGACAAAGAGGCGGGTTTCCTGAGCCAGAGCTGAAAAAGAGGACAGGCCCGCAACCATGACAAGCGCAGCAACACGCGTCAGCCGGCCAACCGATTGAAATGAAAAGCTCATGGGTAAATAACTCCAAAAAAAAGCATCAGCGGTCGTCGGCGTTGGTTTCCGGATCGCCGTCCAGCGCGGCCTCGATCATCGGCACAAGACGCTCGATGCCGTAGGGCAGAGACAAAAGCGTTGCGTGCGAGAAGGCGCCGGTCATTTCCTTGCCCGCCAGCACCTCACCGCCGCGCTGGACGACATCGAGATAGGGCCTGTCGGGCAGGGCCAGCACGTTGTCGAAATTTCCATCCGAGGACACCCAGACAATCAGATCGCCATCGAGCGGGGAAAGATCTTCAAGCGACAGCGACGCCCAATAAGGGCTGTCTTCGGTCGCAAGCGCCTCGATCTCCTGCGGTGTCTCAAAACCCATGTCGCCGAGAAGCTGCGCACGGATATCGCCCGAGGTGTAAGCACCAGGATCGCCCTGTTGCCGGATGGCGGCCACCGATGCGGTCATCCCCTGCCATTGGGGATGGGCGGCAGCCACCTCGGCAAGCTGGGCGCGGATAGCGTCGACCTGAGCCTGCGCCTCATCCTGGAGGCCGACGGCCAACCCGGTGCGCAGCGCACGATCATCCCAACTCATATCGTAATTGCCCACGCCCGGCGGCACCGCAACGACCGGCGCGATCTGGCTGAGCCTTTCGTAATCTTCCGGGGTGACATTGGACCAAAGTGCAAGGATCACATCGGGGTCCGCAGCCAGGATCATCTCGAAGTCGAGGTCTCCGCGAACCACGGCATCCGGAACCTCCTCAAGAAGGGAATCGGCCCATGGCCAGACGACGCGCTCATAATCGCCGAACCAGTATTTGATGACCACCGGCTGGATGCCCAGGGCAAGCAGATCGTCGGCTCCTGATGCATCGATGGTGGCAACCCTGACCGGCTTTTCAGGAATGATTGTCGTGCCGAACTTGTGCTCGATGGTGAGCGGAAACTCCTGCGCGAGCGCGGACGACGTCGGGAATGATAAAATGCCGGCGGTCATGAGAACCCCAAGGGCAAAACGGTTCATTTCATGTCTCACAGATGCGATTTGGCGGCGGCCCGTTGCAGGAGGTAGATGAAAACGGGCACGCCGATTATTGACGTTATGAGGCCTGCGGGGAGTTGAATGGGGGCAAAGGCCGCGCGTCCGATCAGGTCTGCAACCGAGACCAGAACCGCGCCGCACAAACCGGTCAGCAGCGTATGAATGCCAATGCCGCTGCGGGCGATGCGCCGGGCGGCGTGCGGGGCGATGAGCCCAACAAAGCCCAGCGGCCCCACGATAGCCGTGGCGGCCGCGGCAAAACCCACGCCCACGCAGATCAGTCCGTAGCGCGCCCATCTGACCGATGCGCCCAGACCGATCGCCGTATCTTCGCCCATGCGCAGCACCGACATTATGCGGCTGAGCGCCAGGATCAGCGGCATGAGCACAAGGCACCAGGCAAAGAGCACATGCACGTCGGTCCAGGTTGCCGCATTGACCGAGCCGGCCAGCCACGACAGGGCCGACATGGCACGGTCGAGATCGCCATAGGTGAGCATGGCCGAGGTGATCGACGAGATGAATGCCGAAACCCCGATGCCGAGCAAAATGAACCGGATGGTGTTGTTGCCGCGCCTTTGAAAGCTCAACGCCTGCACAAGGACTGCGACACCGAGAGCACCGCCAAATGCAATGAACGGCCGCCAGCCGGAGCCCAGTTGCGGGAACACCACGATGGCCGAAACAACGGCAAGCGCCGCGCCCTGGCTGATGCCGATGAGCGAGGGGTCGGCCAGCCCGTTTCGGGTGACATTTTGCATGGCGCCGCCCGAGAGCGCCATCATGGCACCGGCCAGCGCCGCGACCAGGGCGCGCGGCATCCTGAACTGCCACACCACATTGTCGATCGCGGCCGAAACCGTCGTCCCCGACAAGGTCGTCCACAGCGTTTCAAGATCGATGTCATAGCTGCCAAGCGTCAGGCTGACTGCCCATATCGCGACAAGCAAAACGCCCAAAACCCCGACGGCGACAAGACCCCGCGCCGGTAGCCGCAGCGCGATACGCTCATTTGCCGCGCGCAGGACGACATGGCGCTCCGAGGCCGCGACGCTCATTTGGCCCTCATGCGGACGAGTTGGATAAACACCGGCGCGCCGACCATCGCGGTGATGATGCCGGTCGAGATTTCGCGCGGCGGGATGGCAACGCGCGCAATGATATCGACACCCAGAAGATAGGCCGCCCCGATCACCGCCGAATAGGGCACGATCCAGCGATAATCCGATCCCACGAACAGGCGCGCGATATGGGGAATGACCAGACCGACAAAGCCCATGGGACCAGCAAGGGTCACCGAACACGCGGTAAGAACCACGACGACCCCGAGCAATTGCAGCTTGAGCGGCCCGGTGCGCACGCCGAGCCCCTTGGCCACGTCGTCCCCCATGGCCAATGCGGTAACCTGTCGGGCCAGAGCCAGCCCTGCAATCAGCGCCACGGCGATCCAGGGACCGGTAACATAGAGCATCGAGATATCGCGGCCGGCCAGCGAGCCCGAAAGCCAGATGCGAAGATTGTCGAACGAATCCTCATTGAGCAGATGAGCGATCGAAATGATGGCGCCCAGAAAAGCGGAAATGGCTGCGCCAGAAAGCGTCAGTGTCAGCGGCGTCGGCCCACCGGGCGCCCAATGGGCGATGAAATAGACGACCAGCGCCGTGACCAGCGCGCCGAGCGCTGCAATCCACGGGAGCCAGTAAAGCGCTGCGGGACCGAAAAAGAACGACACCATGACCACGGCAAACGACGCGCCGGCCATCAATCCCAGCAGGCCCGGGTCGGCCAGAGGATTGCGGGTAACCCCTTGCATGAGCGCCCCGGCAACCGACAGCGCGGCCCCCACCGTGAGCGCGATCAAGGCGCGCGGCAGGCGTAGATCCCAGATGATCATGTGATCGAAAACCGTGGCGTCGCGGTTGACGATGGCCTCGAGAACGGTCGCGAGCGGCAGGTGCTTGGCGCCCACGGCGATGTGCAGGCCAAAAAGCACAACCGTTAGCCCGATCAGCAGCGGCAGCCCCGAAGCGGTGAGGACCATGCGCCGCGAGCCCGGCTCAGGTGTGACCGCGCTCATGCGACGCGAACCGCCGCCTTGCGGCGGGCATGGGTGCCCAGCGGCACGCAAACCAGATGGCCTGTGGTAACATCGCGCACCACATGGGCATCGAGATCGAAAACATCCTTGAGGCGCTCGGCGGTAAAAATGGCCTCTGGCGTGCCCTCGCAGGCGACCTTGCCCTCTTTCATCATCACCAGATGATCGGCATAGGCTGCAGCAAGGCTCAGTTCATGGAGAACCACGACCAGCGTGCGGCCGCCGCCATGGGCCAGATCGGCCAGCAACTCCATCAGATCCACCTGAACCTTGAGATCAAGGAACGTGGTTGGCTCATCGAGCAGCAAGAGATCGGTTTCCTGGGCGAGCACCATGGAGATCCAGCAGCGCTGACGCTGCCCGCCCGAAAGCGAATCCACCGGGCGATCGGCAAATTCGGTGACCGCGGCCGTCGCCATCGCCTTTTCGACAGCGTCCTGATCCTGCCGCGTCCATTGCCGCATCAGGCCCTGATGGGGAAAACGCCCCTGGGCAACCAGCTCCCGAACCGTCAGCCCTTCGGGCGCGATCGGCCCCTGGGGAAGAATGCCCATGGCCCGCGCCACATCGCGGCTTTTTGCGGCATGGATCGATTTTCCATCAAGCAGGACCTGCCCCGCATTGGGGGTTAGAATTCGCGCCATGGTCTTGAGCAGTGTCGACTTTCCTGACCCGTTCGGCCCGACCAGTACGGTCATCTGCCCATTGGCAACCCCGAGCGAAACATCCGAAAGGATCTGCGTCCCCTCATAGCCCGCAGCAACGGCTTGTGTGGAAAGACGCGCGGAATTTGTCCTGGCGTCGGAATGATCGTCGCTGGGCATCGCGCCCTCTCGTCTTCTGGTGCCTCAAACAGGGGCGGCCCATCAGCCGGCGCGCGTCAATGCTTCGCCTGCGCCGCCCGGTGCCCCCAAAGGCAAAAAACAACAGGCGCAGTCATACGTACTGAACATGACAATTGCAATCATATTTATGAGCGTCGGTCGCTCACCCTTTCAACCGGCGCCAATTTGCACCGGTCGTCGACCGTTCGCCCCCAACCGCATCCGGCCCGAAAAACGCCGAACGATCCTGGCTATGGTGCAGCCTTTTCCACGCTGGCGTAGCGGCTGCGGATCAGCCATTTGGTGAGGGTGCGGGCCATGGTGGGATGCCCGATAAGGACGATCCGCCCGCTTTCGATCTCTGCCTCGAAACTGGTGTGTCCCATCCAGGCCGATGTCAGGGCGCGCAGCTGGCTGACGATGAACAGATCAACGCTGAAGGCAGGATCGGAGTAGCACAGATCGGGCTCGATGCCGGGCTTGAAAATCAGCCAGTAATTCATCGTCTCATGGTGCGGATCGTCCAGCGTGAACTGGATGACGCATCTGTGCTGGGGAAGTTCGAGACGATCGATCTTGCGCCGGATGTTCCACATCAGCGTGCGGGCATCGAGATGCTGCATCGAGACCTCGCAATTGACGTTGCGATGGGCCCATTCTCCCAGCTTTTGAACCAGGGGCTCCAACTCATCGGCAATCGGTGTGGTGAAATACTCGGCGTGGCCGCTGGTTGCACCGTCGCGGCGCGTAACAAGGCCCTTGGCCTCCATATCCTTGAGCCGTTTGGACAGCAGGGCCGGCGACATGCCGGGCACCCCGCGCTGAATTTCGTTGAAGCGCGACGCGCCGGCCCACATCTCGCTCAGCACCAGCAGTGTCCAGCGCGGCTCGAGCATTGTGGACGCCATCGCGATGGGGCAGAAATTGGGGTAAACCGTCTGGCTCATGATGAACCTCCGCAATCAGGTTCCCACAGCGCGCCCATTCCGGTCCAGTTCAAAAACTATAGTGGATCTGCTTCATTTGCAGAACTGGCTCGATGGGCTCGATCTCCGCACTCTGGCACATGTCAGACACAAGGAGAATGACATGCCACTGGTTGATATCGAAGTGATCGACGGCGTCTTTGACGCAGGTCAGAAAGCCCGCATGATCCAGAAGGTGACCGATGCCATGGTCGCCGTGGAGGGTGAGGCGATGCGCGCCGTAACATGGGTGCGCGTCAAGGAGGTGCGCAGCGGGCAATGGGGCATCGGCGGCAATACGCCGAGCGCCGATGACATAAAGGCCATGGCCAAAAGCTGATCGGTACGCACCATATCGGCTCCAACAGGGAGCCGGAACGCTCAAGCAGGCTCGAGGCGTGCACGGCCTCGGGCCTAAAGGCTAGACTCTATCCGAAACTCTGATACACCTCCCCAAGCTCAGGTTTGGGGAATCGGATTTAAATGGCCCGCAATTTTTTGGTGGTGGATCCAGAAGACGGCATGAACGTCCTCAGGGGCCTTGCTTCGCCCGTCAGGATCAGGATCCTCAAGCTCTTGCATGAGCAGGGATCCCAGAACATCAACGACATTGCGCGCGTTCTTCAATTGCCGCAGTCGACGGTATCGGCCAACGTCTCGATCCTGGAAGACGCGGACCTTATCCGCTCGGACGTGCTCAAGGCCCGCAAAGGCAACCAGAAAATCTGCCATTCCAATTTCGATGAAATCCTGGTGGCCTTCAAGGACGACGTGACCCCAGCCCCCACCGGACAGATCGAAGTGGCCATGCCGCTTGGGCTTTACACCAATTGCGAAGTCGTCGCTCCATGCGGGCTGTGTACACCCGATGGTGTCGTGGGCCTGCTCGATGTACCCGATACCTTCCTCGATCCCGAGCGCATGCGCGCCGGTCTGGTGTGGTTCACGCGCGGGCATGTGGAATATCAGTTCCCCAACAATGCAAAGCTTTCCAAGAGTGAAATAGACGCTATCGAGTTTTCCATGGAACTCTCCTCGGAAGTGCCCGGCACCAGTGCCGATTGGCCCTCCGACATCACCGCCTGGGTGAACGGCATTGAAGTGGGCACATGGACCTCGCCGGGCGACTATGGCGACAAGCGCGGCGTTTATACGCCCGACTGGTGGAAGCTCAAGGGCTCGCAATACGGCAAGCTCAAGACCTTTCGCGTCAATGGAACGGGCAGTTTCGTGGACGGGGTCAAGATTTCAAACGTCAAGCTGTCCGATCTCGATCTGGCCGCACACCATTCGATCCGCCTGCGCATCGGCATTCGCGAAGACGCAAAGCACCCCGGCGGCATCAACATCTTCGGCCGGGGCTTCGGCAATTACGACCAGGATATCGTTATGCGCATTCACAAGGCGCAATGAGACTACCCGAAGTTTGGTTTCAAAGGCCCATTCAGGGCGTTGACAAGCACGGCTATTACCATCATCTTTTCCGATATAAATCCAGATATCGGGATTCGAGGGAGGATGGCCATGAAGGCGACGGCAACGGCGCATCGCGAGTTTACGATCAGCAAGATCGACAAACGCATCTACGGAGCGTTTCTCGAACATCTTGGCCGCGCCATTTATTCCGGCATCTACGAGCCCGATCACCCGACGGCCGATACCGACGGCATGCGCGGCGACGTGGTCGATCTCATCAAGGAGCTTGACGTTCCGGTCGTGCGCTACCCCGGCGGCAACTTCGTTTCGGCCTACAATTGGGAAGACGGCATCGGCCCCAAGCAGGACAGGCCCGTTCGCCTCGATCTGGCTTGGCACACCTCCGAGAGCAACGAGGTGGGAATCCATGAATTTGCCGATTGGTGCAAGAGCGTGGGCACCGAGATGATGCTGGCGGTCAATTTGGGCTCACGCGGGCTCGATGCCGCGCGCAATTTCGTTGAATACGTCAACCACCCCGGCGGCAGCTATTGGAGCGACCTGCGACGCCAGAACGGCCAGGAAGAACCCTGGAACGTCAAGCTCTGGTGTCTGGGCAACGAAATGGACGGCCCCTGGCAGATCGGCCACAAGGACGCGGCCGAGTATGGCAGGCTGGCCGCCGAGACCGCCAAGGCCATCCGCGCCTTTGACTCAAGCCTCGAACTCGTCGTGTGCGGATCGAGCCATTCGGGAATGCCGACCTATCCCGACTGGGAAGCAACGGTGCTCGAGCACACCTATGATGTGGTCGACTACATTTCCCTTCACATGTATTTCGCCAATCACGAAAAAAAGACCGGAAACTATCTCGCCCTCACCCACAAACTCGAAACCTATATCGATACGGTTGCCGGCGTCATACAGTTCGTCAAGGCGAAGCGTCGATCCGACAAGGACATCTACATTTCGTTCGACGAGTGGAACGTCTGGTATCATTCAAACCAGCAGGACCGCCAAATTCTGAACGGCGGCGATGGCTGGCCCCACGCCCCGGCGCTTCTCGAAGACATCTACAATTTCGAGGACGTGCTGCAGGTCGGGCTGATCATCAACACGTTTATCCGCCGCTCAAACGTGGTCAAGATCGCCTGCATCGCCCAGCTTGTAAACGTCATCGCCCCCATCATGACCGAACGCGGCGGGCCCGCATGGCGCCAGACGATCTATTACCCCTATTATTTCGCCTCACGGTTCGGACGCGGAACGGCCCTGGATCTGGCAATAAGCTGCCCCACCTATGACAGCGAACAGTATGCAGGCGTGGCCTATGCCGACGTTGCGGCCGTCCACACCGAGGACGATGGCGTCACGATCTTTGCCGTATGCCGCCACCCCGACGAAGCCGTCGACCTCGATATCGACATGATCGGCTTTCCCGGAATGCGCATCATCGACCACCAGATGATGGTCCATGACGATTTGCAGGCCACCAACACCCGCGATCACCAGGACGACGTCGCACCGAAACAGGGCGCAGGCGCCAAACTGGCCGATGGCAAACTGTCCGTTTCGCTACCCCCCTATTCCTATCAGATGATCCGGCTGGGCCGCTAAAGGGCGTCCGCCGCCAAGGGAATATATATCCATTTATTGGATTTATATCATATAACATGTTGACAGATACTTCGACTAAGGTAGCATAACTGCGGGAGCGCGGAGGAGCGCTTTTTCATAAAGGGAGGAGACTATGGATAGCTGGAAGGTGCTGCTGGCATCGGCTGGCCTCATGGCCGGCATGATACCTGGACAGATTATGGCGCAGGAGGAAAGCGCGCCACCAATGCAGGAACTGCCACGCGAACAGACACTGATCATTCAGAACCCCGAACAAGCCGCGACCAATCCATCGATGTTCAACATCTGGATTCCCGGCAGCGGCGGCGGCCTTTCGACAGGCCTCCAGCAACTCATGATGGACACCCTGTGGTACATCGATCCCGACGAGGGGCTGGACGGTTCGCTCTATAACAGCCTTGCCAGTGAGCCTTGGCAGTACAACGAAGATTTCACGGAAATGACCGTGAATCTGCGCGAAGGAATATATTGGAGCGACGGCGAGGAATTCACCGCCGAAGACATCGTGTTTACCGTCGAAACGCAGATCGAAACCCCGGGGATGGGTTGGAGCGCCACGTTCACGGAAAACGTGGCGAGCGTGGAAGCGGTCGATGACTATACGGTCCGCTTCGAGCTCAACCAGCCCAATTCACGCTTTCACACGACCTTCTCGGTTCGCTGGAACGGGGCGTGGATCATGCCCGAACATGTGTTTGCCGGCATCGACGACGTGATGTCCTATGACTTCAACCCCCCGGTGGGGTTGGGCCCCTACACGCTGCATTCGTTCGACCCGAACGGGTTCTGGTATATCTGGGAAAAGCGTGAGGATTGGGATCGCACGACGATGGCCCAGTATGGCGAGCCCGGGCCGCAATATGTAATCTATCGCAGCATTCCCTCGACCGACAACCGGCTTATCGAGATGGTCAATGGCAATCTCGACATGATCCATGACCTCACCCCGGAGGCCATGTTCTCGCTGGTTGAGCAATCGGATACGGCGCGCGGCTGGTTCCCGGGCTTTCCCTATGCCCACCCCGATCCCACCCTGCCCATGATCATCTTCAACAACCAGAACGAGATGTTCCAGGACAAGCGCGTCCGCTGGGCCCTGGCACTGATGCTCGACGCGCGTCAGATCGCCATCGCCTCCTATCGCGGCGCCGCAACGCTGTCGGCCATCGCCGTGCCGCCCACCGGCACGCATCCGTCCGACTATCACGGGCCCATGCAGGAATGGCTGACCAATTACGAACTTGATCTGGGCAATGGCGAGACCACCCAGCCCTACGATCCGGAAATCGGCAGCCAGATCGCCCAGATGGTCTCTGGCCAGTTCGAGGACGTGCCCACCGATCCAGACGCCATCCGCACAGCCTTTGGCTATGGCTGGTGGAAGCAAGACCTCGAGGCGGCCGCCGCGCTGCTCGAAAGCGCCGGCTTCACCCGCGAGGGCAACCAGTGGATGATGCCGGACGGACAGCCCTTCGCGTTCACGATCAAGACCTTCCCCGAAGGTGTGATCAATCGCATGGGCACCATGATTGCCCAGCAGTGGACCCAGGCGGGCGTCAATGTGACGGCAGAAGCCGATCCTCAGATGTTTCCCCAGACCCTGCCGCTGGGCGATTTCGAAGCGGCCACCGCATGGTCGATCGAAACCTGGGGCGGCGATCCGGATTTGAGCTTTTTCATCGACTCCTGGCACTCCGAATATCTGGTCGAGCCCGGTGAACGCCAGCCGGCCCGCAACTGGCAGCGCTGGTCCAATGATGAGCTGGATTCCATCATCGAGCAGATCCGCGTCACCGAGTTCACCTCGGAGGAAAACCTCGAACTCGGCCGTGATTTCGTCGAGCTGATGGTCGATGAAATGCCGATCATTCCGGTAATGGCCTATAACGTCTTTGCCGCCTACGATACCCGGTACTGGACGGGCTTCCCGACCGCTGAAGACCGTCCCTATGCCAACATCGTCAACAACTGGGCCAACTCCAGGTACATCCTGACCCAGTTGACCGCGACGGGCGACGAGTAATTCCCGTGGCGCCCGGCTCAGGCCGGGCGCCATTCCCGACCCTTCCAACAGAACGAACGGGCCGATGAAGGGATATTTGATTTTCGTGTTCAAGCGGTTGCTGCAGCTTGCGGCAGTCGTGTTTGCCGGGACCTCGCTGGCATTTTTCATTGCCAAGCTCAGCCCGATCAGCGCGGTGGAAACCATCATCGCGCGCGTTTCAAATCAATCCAGCATGAGCCCGACGGCCATCGCCTCGCTGCGCGCGACTTACGAAGAACTGTTCGGGGTCAACATGCCGCTATTCGAACAATACCTCAATTTCTGGGTGCGATTGTTCACCGGCGATTTCGGCCCATCGCTGATCGCATATCCCACCCCGGCGATGGAACTGATCATGCTTGCCCTGCCCTGGACGGCGGGACTGCTGCTCGTTTCAATCGTGTTCACATGGATCTTGGGCAACATTCTGGGCGGGCTGGCCGGCTATTACCAGAACTCGCGCGTGCTCAAGGGTGTCGGCATCGTCGCTATCGGCATCCAGCCTATTCCCTACTACATCGTCGCCTTTCTGATGGTTATCGTCTTCGGCTATTTGTGGCCGGTCCTTCCCATCAGCGGCGGCTTTGCGATGAATGTGCGCCCCGGCTGGTCGCTGCAATTTGTGCTTTCAGTCCTTCACCACGCCATCCTTCCCGCACTCTCGCTCGTCATCACCGGTCTGGGGTTGTGGTTCCTGGGCATGCGGTCCCTGGTGTCCAACATCATCACCGAAGATTATGTGACCTACGCCGAGCTTGCCGGCGTCAAGGAAGGCAGGATCGTATCGTCCTATGTGATCCGCAACGCGCTCGTGCCGCAACTGACGGCGCTCGCCATGGCTCTGGGGCAGATTTTTTCCGGGACCATCATCACCGAGCAGGTTTTCGCCTATCCCGGGCTTGGAAGCCTTTTGATCCGGGCCGTCAACGGCGGAGATACGACCCTGGTGCTGGCTGTGTCGTGCATATCGGTGATCGCGGTGGCGACGGCAATCTTCCTCATCGATCTCGTGCACCCCTTTCTTGATCCGCGCATAAGGGTGAGCTGAGCAATGTTCTCCGTTTTCAAGGATCTCATCCGCTACAACATCGAGTTCGCCATAGGCGTCGTGCTGGTGGGCGTCATCACCATATTCGCGCTGCTGAGCTTTTTCTCACCTTACCCGCCCAATGAAATCTACGTGGTCTTTCCCGATCAGCCGCCCAGCGCCCAATTCTGGTTCGGAACCAACTCGCGCGGCCAGGATCTTTTCTGGAATCTCAGCTACGCGTTCCGCAGCACGCTGACCTTCGGGCTCATCGTGGCAATCCTGAGCCGCATCATTTCGATCACAGTCGGACTGCTCGCCGGCTACATGGGCGGTTGGGTCGATCGGGTGCTGATGTTTTTCGCCGACATCTTCGTGGCCATTCCCATCTTCCCCATCCTTATCCTCTTTTACTTCGTGCTCCGCGGTGACCTCAACACCTATACGCTGGCGCTGGTGATGGCGGCCCTGGGCTGGCCGTTCGACGCTCGTCTCATCCGTTCGGTCGCACTCGGGCTGCGTCACCGCGAGTTCACGCGGCACGCGGTCTTTGCCGGCATGGCGCCGTCCCGCATCATGTTTCAGGAACATCTGCCCTATGTGATGCCCATCGTGTTCTCAACGGCCATGGCCAACATGATCTGGTCGATCGGTTTCGAGGTCACACTGGGCGTTCTGGGCTTTACCAACATCAACAACCCCACCATCGGCACAACGCTCTATTGGGCCAACAATCATTCGGCCATGGTCGTGGGTGCCTGGTGGTGGATCATCATTCCCGTGATCCTGATCGTCCTGACGTTCCTGGGACTGTTCCTTCTGGCTGTCTCCATGAACGAGTACATAGATCCGCGGTCGCGGCTGCGGCGCATGGGAGGTCAATGATGGAAACGGCAAAACCCGTTCTGACCGTAAAGGGCCTCAAAGCTTACTACCAGATGGCCTATTTCGGCATCGACCGCGAGGTGCGGGCCGTTGACGACATCACGCTCACCATTCGCGAAAACGAGGTGTACGGAATCGCCGGCGAAAGCTCGTCGGGCAAAACCTCGCTCATCAAGACTTTCGCCGCAGCCATCCGGCCGCCCCTGCGGATCGTGGACGGATCGATGACCTTTACCTTCGGGGACAAGGTGATCGATCCCTACAAGGCCAGCAAGGCCGAAGTGGATGCCATCCGCTGGAAGAACCTCTCCTACATCATGCAGGGCTCGATGAGCCTGCTCAATCCGGTTCGGCGTATAAGGCATTCGTTTCACGACTTCGCCTTCCGGCCCATGGGGCTGCCCAAGACCGAGTTCCAGGCAGCCATCGAGGCCCATCTGGAGCGGCTCGGCCTGTCGCCCAATGTCCTCGACGCCTATCCGCACCAGCTTTCGGGCGGCATGCGCCAGCGCATCATCATCGCGCTCGCAACGGTGTGCCGCCCCAACTTCATCATCGCCGATGAACCGACGACGGCGCTGGACGTGGTCGTCCAGAAAGACGTGCTGGCGATGATCCACAACGTGCAGCGCGAAATGGGCTCATCGGTGGTGTTCGTGACCCATGACATGGGCGTTCACGCCAATATCGCCGACCGTATCGGGATCATCTATGCGGGGCGACTGGTCGAAGAAGGCCCCACCCGTACGCTGTTCGAAGCGCCCAGGCACCCTTACACGGCTCATCTTGTGGGCAGCCTTCCAAGGATCGGCGATTCCGCACCCCGGGTGTCGCTCGAGGGCCGACCGCCCAATCTGGCCGACCCGCCTCAGGGCTGCCGCTTCCATCCCCGCTGCCCCATGGCCATCGAAAAATGCAAAAAGCAGACCCCGCCACTCGAAACGGTGGGAGCCGATCATCGCTCCGCATGCTGGCGCAGCGACGAGGTGGGCCCGCCCGATTCACTGGCAATCCGGCAATCGGAAGGTGCGGCATGAAGGAGCTTCTCAACGTTGCCGGCGTCTCAAAGCACTTTGCCATGGGCGGATTGTTCTCGCGGGACGTGGTCCACGCCGTAAGCGATGTGAGTTTCGCCCTGTCGGCCGATACCGCGGAAATCTTCACGATCATCGGGGAATCGGGATCGGGAAAGACGACGCTGGCACGGATGATCCTCGGGCTCGAGACACCGAACTCGGGCGCCATCACCTTCGACGGACAGGAGGTTTCCGACAGCTTGTCGCGCAGCCAACGCCTTGCCTTCATGAAACGCCTGCAACCGGTCTTTCAAAATCCGTTCGAGGCCTTCAACCCCCTCAAGCAGGTCGATGGCTATCTGCGCTCCACAGCGCAGACGCTGCTGGGTGTGACCGAACCCGATCAGATCGACGCCGCAATGGATTCGGCCCTTCAGAAGGTGGGACTGAGCCTTAGGGAAATCGCCGGCCGCTATGCCCATGAGTTGTCGGGCGGCCAACTCCAGCGGGTGGCCATTGCGCGTGCGCTCATTCCCGAACCAGCTCTTCTGATCGCCGACGAGCCCGTGTCGATGGTGGACGCTTCCCTGCGCATGTCGATCGTCAATCTGCTGCGCGATTTGCGCGACACATTCGGCGTCTCGGTGATCTACATCACGCACGATCTTGCGACGGCCTACTATATTTCGGATCGCATCATGATCATGCAGCAGGGCCATGTCGTGGAGATGGGGCCGGCAAAACCGATTCTGGAGCAACCCGAGCACCCCTATTCGCAACTGCTCAAGGCTTCCGTGCTCTCGACCGAAAACGCCGGCCAGACCTCCTTGCAGCCGGCCGACCGCGGCATTGCCCAGGCCGCATGGGAGCAGGCCGGGGCCGGTCATTTACTCGAGGGCGAAGGCGGACGCTGGGTCCGACGATAGCCCGATGGGGGCGATCGCCAGCCGAAGGCTCCTCCTGGGTATTTCGGCAGTCCTCGAGGCTAAACCTCGAGGACTGCCCGGTCTGCGAGTCCCATCGGCAAATCGACCATAGCCGGGTTGCGGGAGCGGCGCCCCATGGCGCACTCGATCTCCGCCAGCAGCGTGGGGAGTTCGCCCGGCGCGAAAATGGTGTAGGCGGGAAACTCACTGGCGTCGAAGGGAGTCTTGTGGCGCCGGGGCGACCAGTTCTGCCAGATCGAGATGATCCCGAGCTCGTTGGCGCCCTTGACGTCGCGGCCTAGGTGATTGCCGACCATGACCGTTTCGGCGGCATCGGTCGGGTCGATCCCCAGCGCCGCGAGCGCAGCAAGAAACATCTTCGCGGCAGGCTTTTCGCACCCTTGCGCTTCGGAGATGATTTCGGCCTCGAAATACGCCGAAACCCCGTGGCCGCCCAAAATATTGGTAAAGCTCTTCACCGATCCGTCGGCGACCAGCACGATGCGATAGCCTTCGCGGGCCAGGGCTTCGACCATTTCCATGGCGCCGGGAATGAGATCGGCCTCTATGACGTGTCCATCGCTATCTCGAATCTCACTTGCTTCATCGACGAGAGTGTCGCCGCTGTCGAGCAGGACAGCCTTGATGAGCGGCTGGTCGGCACGCACCTGGGCGAGCACCTCAGGCACGCGCTGGCAGATAAAGGCGTGCAGGTCGGGCCAGGAGATGTGATCGAGGGTGGAAAGGTCGAAGGCAGTGCTGAAATCGAATGCCGGCATGAACGCGCGGTTCTGGAGATAACGGCGCACAGCCCGGTGGTCCTGGGCGGTTATCGTGGCGAACACGTCTTCGAACATGGCATTGATCAGAACGTGACCCGCACTGGTCATCGAGGTGCAGCTTGCCGTGAGCCACTGGCGGCGTTCAACAATGGGATCGGCGCTGGCGTGGAAGGCGTGCTTTCCCGGTTCGGAATAAAGGGTAACGCGTCCGTCTTCGAGCGGTAGTGCCCCATCGGCCGAAACCATGGGATAGAGCTTGCCATGGGCGCTGGCGTCGACGCCGACAACAGCGTCGCTGGCATCGAGCTTGAGCCAGATGTGCTCGAGTTCGTAGAGATGCTGGATATCCCAATCCCACCAGATCGCGTATTCGATCACCTTTTTTACGCCGGGCTCGAAAGTGACGGCAAGGGGCGCCGAAGGCGACTGGCCGGGCGCATCGAGAACCGTCACGCCGACCTTTGAAGGATAAAACGGCTCATTGCGGGCAAACCGGATACGCGGCGCAAGCTGGCGGGCAAGCGCGAGGTCGGACGGGGTGGGCAGCGCCGGAACGGCGGAACGCGCATCATAGGCCATTTTTGAAGGTTCTCATTGAGTCGGACGAAGTGCTGACTGCTTAGGCGGAGCAGATGGCAGGTCTGTAACGAAAATCTTGAAAACGATTTCAAAATATGACGATTTTTTCATCTCGTCTCGGAGACCGGCCCGGTCGAATTGCGCACGAGAACCGAATTTTCCAGAACGATCTGTTGCGCGGACGCCTGCGGATTTCGGATGTGATGGAGAAGCGTCTGGGCGGCCAGAGTGCCCATTTCATGGATCGGCTGGCGCACCGTCGACAGACTGGGAAAGGTAATCCCCGATTCCATGATGCCATCATAGCCAAGGATTGAGATTTCATCAGGAACCGCCATGCCGCGCCGGTGAGCGGTCTGCATGGCGCCGATCGCCAGGACGTCCGTGGTGCCGAACAGGGCTGTGACATCGGGATAGCTGTCGAAGATATACTCCGCCTGACGCGCGCCCTCCTCCAGCGTCGCCTCATCGAACGGTCCGGAAAAGAACAACTCGACACCTTCGGCCAGATCCTGGGAGGCGCGCATGATGCCGCGCATCCGCTCGCTGCCCACATTGCCATTGCCCTTGGCGCCCCCTGCCTGGGCGCGCGATCCGGCGATGATGCCGATCTTGCGATGCCCCAGCCCCAAAAGGTGCCGCATGCCTTCATAGCCGCCCGAATAATTGTCGCAAACAACGGCACTGACCTGGGTCATGGGCGGTTTCATGTCCGCAAAGACGATGGAAATTCCCGCCTCTCTGAGCCGGGCAACATGCCGGGCGGTTCGAGCAGCCGACCCGGTGGGCCGGATGACAACACCTTCGGCGCGCAACTCGATCATGGATTCGACATAGGTTTCCTCGCGATCGGGATCCCCATCGGTCGAGCACAAGAGTGCCCGGTAGCCCGCTTCGAAGATCGCACTTTCAACAGCGTAGGCCAGCGCGCTTGAAAACGGCGTGCGTTGCTGGCGCAGGAACACGCCCACCACCCGCGATTGCTGCGTTCTGAAACTTGTGGCCAGCCGATTGGGCGAATAGCCCAATTCGGCAATCGCCTTTTGCACCCGCTCGCGCACCTCCGGCCGCACATGGGGATAGGCATTGAGGACCCGGGAAACCGTGGCGATCGATACCTGCGCGGCGCGCGCCACATCCTTGATGGTAATCATGCGAGCACTCTCTCCGCCATCGCAACAGCTTCACACAACCATGCAAGGGTCCAGCATGATCCACGATGTTCACCGTAGCATGTTTTTGAAATCGTTTTCAAGATTTCGTCACTCTTGCGCAAACTCCGGGCGCTAAACCGCACCCGTCCTTCATGGGGCGAGTGCCGGATCGGAGTTCAACCGCCGGCGCCCCCCGCGTCCATGCAACGGGTCAAACAAGGGTTAGGACTCATGATCAAGAAACCGACTATAGCCATTATGGCGGGCTATCTCGCCGCCACCGCCTTGACGGCAGTTCCGGCGGTTCCGGCACTGGCGCAGGATACGCCGGCCGCACAATGCTCCAGCTATTCCCAGGCGCCCCAGCTCGCCGATCGGGTGGCCGCGGGTGAGTTGCCTGCCGTTGACGAACGCCTTCCGCTCCACCCGCTGGTGATCGAGCCGGCCGACGAAATCGGCGTCTATGGCGGCGAGTTCCAGGATCGCTGGGGTGGCGGCCGCATCGCCGAGATGCGCCATTACGGCTATGAGCCGCTGGTGCGCTGGAGTGTCGATGGCTCGGAAGTCATTCCCGGCGTCGCAGAAGGCTGGGACGTCTCGGAAGACGCCACAACCTATACCTTCCATCTGCGTGAAGGCATGAAATGGTCCGACGGCGAGGACTTCACCGCCGACGATATCCGCTACTGGTGGGAAAACGTCGAGACCAACGAAAAGATCAACCCCCGCGGTCCGCGTGATATCTTCGTGGTCAACGGCGAGCCCATGACCCTCACCGTCATCGACGACTACACGGTGGAAATGAGCTGGTCCCAGCCCTACGGCCTCCTGCTCCAGCAGCTTGCCACCCCTTACGGCCAGCGCGTCGTGATGTTCCCCGAACACTACGTTTCCCAGTTCGACATCGACCTCAATCCCGAGGGCGTAGCCGAGATGATGGAAGAAGACGGCGAAACCGACTACACCGCCTGGTGGCGCGCCAATGTCGGATCCTATGACGACGCTGCCCAGTTCAACGATCCCGAGCGTCCCTCGGTCATGGCCTGGATCCCGACCGAACCTTATGCTGACAAGCAGCGCTTCTCGTTCGTTCGCAATCCTTACTACTTCAAGGTCGATCCCGAGTGCCAGCAGCTTCCCTATCTCGATGCCCACACATGGACGTTGAGCCAGGATGCCGAAGTCGATCTGCTTGCAGCGCTCCAGGGTGACGTTTCTATGTCGGGACGTAACGTCTCGATCCCGCAGAACCGCGCCGTGTTCGTGGACGGTCAGGAACAGGGCGATTACCGCCTGGTCACTGCCGATACCTGCGACTTCAATACGGCCATCGTCTGGTTCTCGATGAACCATCCTAACGAGACCAAGGCCGAAGTCTTCCAGAACCACGATTTCCGCGCCGGCCTTTCGCTCGCCATCAATCGCCCGGAAATCATCGACGTCGTCTATCTCGGACAGGGCGAACCGTTCCAGGCCGCTCCGCTGCCCAACTCGCCGTTCTACAATGAACAGCTGGCCACCCAGTACACCGAGTTCGACATGGACCAGGCCAACGAGTATCTCGACAGGGTCATGCCCGAGCGTGGCGAGGACGGCATGCGTCTTGGTCCCGATGGCGAGCCTTTCTCGTTCCGCGTGGGCATCAATGCCGACTTCAAGCCCGACACGGTCGACGTGTTCCAGCTTGTTGAACGCACATGGCGCGAAGCTGGCGTCGATGTGACCATGGACTACCGCGCCAACGACCTGCACGGCACCTATGTCAATGATCCCGAACGCGATGCCGTGGTCTGGGTTGGCGAAAACGGCTGTGGCCAGCTTCCGCTGCTCAACGCCTCGCGGCTGATCAATGACGGCGGCACCACCCAGTGGGGCAATTGGGACAATTGGCGGGCCTGGGACCAGGAGCGCCTCGGCGTGACCGTGGACGTTCCCGAAGGCACCGAGCCGGTCGAACCCCCGGCCAATATCGCCCGCCTTTACGAGCTGCGCGCCATGATCCCGACCACTGTCGGTGACGAGCAGACCGATCTGATGAACGAATTCAACGACCTTCTGGCTGAAGAATTCCTCGCCATCGGTATCGCTACGCCTGGCGGGTTCTACCGCTCGGTGGACAACAATATCCACAACGTGCCCCAGCCGCTGATCGAGGGCTGGTACTACCCCGGTCCGGCGCCCGCAAACTTTGAAGCCTTCTTCTACCGCGAAGACTAAGAGCGCACCCATCCTCTTTGGAGCGGCCCTTGCGGGCCGCTCCATCCCGATCTTACGAAAGACCGCCCCATGCTCCGCTTCGTTCTGCGCCGCATCGTCTACATCATTCCCACCCTGATTGCGGTTTCGCTCATTTCGTTCTTCGTGATCGCCCTGCCGCCGGGCGATTTCGTGGATCGGATGGCCATCGAGGCAGCCTCCAGGGGCGACTACATGACCCAGGCCGATATCGACGCCCTGCGGGAGGCTTATGGCCTCAACCAGCCCATCCTGATGCAATACTGGCGCTGGATCACCGACATCATCACCCGCGGTGATTTCGGCTATTCATTCTCCTGGCAGATGCCGGTGTCCGATCTCATCTGGCAGCGGCTGGGTCTGACGACCATTCTGTCACTGGCCTCGCTGGTCTTTATCTGGATCGTTGCGATCCCAATCGGCATCTATTCAGCCGTCCGGCGCTATTCGCTGCAGGATTACGTGTTCACCACGCTGGGCTTTTTCGGCGTTGCGGTGCCCAATTTCCTGCTCGCGCTGGTCTTGATGTACGTCGCTTACGCGCATTTCGGGCAGGCGGTGGGCGGGCTGTTTTCCCCGCAATATATCGAGGCACCGTGGTCGATCGACCGTGTCCTCGATCTTCTGGGCCATCTTTGGATTCCCATGGTGGTGCTGGGCACCGCGGGCACGGCGAGCGTGATCCGCACCATCCGCGCCAATCTGATCGATGAATTGCCCAAGCCCTATGTTATGGCGGCGCGCTCCAAGGGGATGGGAGAAACAAGGCTGCTGATAAAGTACCCGGTCCGCCAGGCGCTCAACCCGTTCGTTTCAGGCATGAACGACATCTTTGTCGATCTGGTTTCGGGTTCGACCATCGTCTCGATCGTTCTGGGCCTGCAGACCACTGGACCGCTGTTGCTCGATGCGCTCCAGACCCAGGACATGCACATGGCGGCAAGTTTCATCCTGATGCTTTCGGTGCTCGGAGTGATTGGCACGCTGGTTTCGGACCTGCTGCTCGCCTGGCTCGATCCCCGCATTCGCTACGCTCAAGGATAAGAGACATGAGCACGCTTCCCTTCGGCCAGGACCACGCCCTTCCCGATACCGCCACAAAAGCCGATATCGACGCCAGCAGCGCCGCCATCGACCGCACCGCCTATGAGGGCCAGTGGTCGCTGATGTGGCGCAAGTTCGCCCGCCACAAGCTCGGGCTGGCGGGCGGGGTGGTGGTGATCCTGCTCTATATCATCGCTGCGGCGCCCGAGTTCTTCTCGCCCACCGGGCCCGAAGTTTACAATGCACAATACACCTATGCCCCGCCTCAGCCGATCCATTTCCTGCTCGAGACCGAGGAGGGAACAGTCTTCCAGCCTCACGTCCGGGCTTACAATTCCGTTATCGATTACGATTCCGGTCGCCGCGTCTTTGAAACGAGCGAGGATGAAATCCATGAGGTCGGGCTGTTCGTATCGGGCGAGCCCTATCGCCTTTTCGGCCTGTTCCCGACCGATATCCACCTGTTCGGTACGCTCGAAGAAGACGCGCCATTCTATCTCGTGGGCGCAGACCGTCTCGGACGCGATATTCTCACACGGACCATCCACGGCGCCCGCATTTCCATGACCATCGGGCTGATCGGGGTGGGGCTGAGCCTGTTTTTCGGCATCCTGATCGGCG
>CENV01027432.1_pt1 | contig 35792 bp, 33 predicted proteins | sample 530231 | NCBI WGS metagenome assembly CENV01 (sample SAMEA2619815, study PRJEB7988) | marine metagenome | biome: marine biome (ENVO:00000447); feature: surface water layer (ENVO:00002042); material: "saline water (ENVO:00002010), including plankton (ENVO:xxxxxxxx)" | depth 5 m
TGATTCAGTCACCTGATGACGTCGTGTCCAGATTGACGTTCGGTTTCTGGCCGCATCTCTTGGAACTGCGAACGGATGTTCATCAGCAACCGGTGGATTGGGGGCCGATTCTTGTTGACGTTCTCCCTGGCCATCGGCAACGGCAAGCGACCTATTGGGCTAAGTCCAAACATCGTGACGCGTTATTTGCACGTCTGGATCTGTGCAACGAACTGCGCAACCGGATCGCGCACCATGAGCCCATCTGGAAGCTTGGGCCTTTGATGAGCGAGAGCCGGCCCTGTCGTGGAGCCCCGCAGACCGTCCAGGCGCCTGCACCGTCTACGCCAGCCGAGGCGCTGCTCCGTTTACGTCTGCTGTATGACCGTGTGATAGAGCTTTTGACTTGGCTGTCGCCAGATATCGCGGCGCGGCACGCGGTGAGTGAGATGCACTTGCGCTGCTTGTATTTGCTGCAAAGCAAAGCTCTGAGCGCTTATCAGCAAGCGTTGTCGCCTGCTGAAATTGACCTGGCCAACCTTCGGAATTTGCGCACGCTACGTAAAACCTTACGCTATGCCGCTCGACGTCAGCAACCGATACTGGTTAAGGACGGTCACCGGTTGATTGGACATTTGAACTGTGCAGTTGACTGAGTGGCGCGAGTTCGGCTCCACCAATTATTCGGATGTGGCATACCTTAACGTTAGATGTCGGTCTGTTTTGCAGGGCCGGTCAAGGGTTCTGTCAGCATAGTCGCTGTGTCAATGGCTTGAAACCTTTATTTTAGTAAGCAGCCTGCATGGGCGTCAGATCAAAAAAAGAATGGTGATGTAAATGGTTACAAAAAACTGGTTAACGCCCTACAATGCTAGCCAAGTCTTGACCGTAGCTAGTTGCTAAAAAGGTCACTAGCTAGTAGGAAATGAAAAGCTAGGAGAGTTGGAGAAACTGTCCAAACCATTATGAAACAAAGCAAGCTGCCAGCTTTCGAACGATATGAAGAATTAGACACGGATTCTGAGGCTTCGGTCTCTGCACTGAACAATGCGCGGCTAGCCTCTTTCTATTTGAGTCGTGACCGCATTCTGGGACTACTCAACGGTGGCCGTCTACCTGCCCACATCATCGCAGCGCTCCAGGGGCGAGATATTCATATGTCTGCTGCCATCCTTTCCAATGCTGTTGGCACCTACTTGTTGCAAGCAATCGCGGAAGGTAGTGTTAAGACGTTGCCGCAATTGGCCTTTGCCAACGAGTTGAAGGAAGGCATGTCCTTTATCTACAACGGTCATGTAACCGGTAAAGGTTTTGCAGTTGCAAATAAAAGTCCAGCGTTGAGCCTCTCGGAGAGACTTGATGAGCCACTTTCGGGAAAGAAGCTTGTCGTTGAGTTTTCCAAAAGTGGATTGGTGAATGATACGGCGTATGTCCGTATGTCGGGGTCAACGCGCCTATTTTTGTTCGGCTACATCGCTCGAATCGATGAGCAAATTATTAAAGCCGTTCCTTATGCGATAGGTGATTTGGTCGCAGATAATAAGGTTATCGCCTCATCTTTCGTTCCTGCGCTTGAGCTGCGGCCAGAGGAGATTGAGCAATTCGCTGGAATGGACCAAACCTGGGTTCCCACCGGCTCTGAGTTTAAGCATATGACCACGGTACCGGAGCAGATGGTTAAGGAACTGATTTGTCGCTTGCTTAGCGAATACTCTATACCCAATGACTGGGGTGGGGAGGAAAGCGATGTGGTTTCAGCCAACTTGCTTGTTGGTGGCGTTCGACATACGGGGGCGTTTCTGCTTAAAGGGCCAGCGCGATTTCACCCGATGAAACCTACTGACCTTGGGAAAAATGGTGATCAGCTTTATCGCCTTTTCAATATTCCCGCGCAAATTTATGTTATCCAGCATTGCCATACTATTGGGGCTGCTGTTCGTAAACAGGCAGAGGCGTTTGCACTTCAGCGCAGTTTTGTCGCTCCCTGCCAAATCGTTTTCATGGATGGATTCGCCACCGCGCGCTTGCTGCGGGCTCATGGGTGTTGGCCGACGGCTGCTCCGGTTTCGAGAAGGGGGCGATCCGAATGACGATTCGATCACCTCATCGTGATGCCTTGCGAATTCTGTTTATTTTGAAAGCAGGTGGTAGCTATATTGATTCACCGACGGCAGAGCAGCTTCTTCTGTTTAAAGGTGAAGCACGTTTACAAGCGTTCGATTTCTGGATGCGAAATCCTGATTATCTAGCGGCTGAGTTGCTTGATTTATTCTCTGAGACGAAGGATAAGGGCTACTACCACGCAGCGCAGGTGATCTTGGACGATGATGAGCCTGACCTTCGCCGTGTTCCTATGGTCCGATATTTCTTTGGCGCTTATGAACGTCTGGATGATGCTTTGTCGCTACTCAGGTCTCGCGAGCTTATTCGTATCACTGGTGTCAAAGGAGCTAATAACAAGGTTTTGGAGACCGACTTCGTTCTCACGAAAGTTGGTTATGACGCATGTTTAAACGCAGTGGAGCAAGAGCCAATTCTTCAATGGTACGCGGATAGAGCCGAGCTCGTAGCAAAGGTTGCTGGCGGCTTGGGTGGAGCAGCTCTGAAGCAAAAACAGTATCAGCGAGCCAGTTACGCGGAGACCAAGTTGGGAGGTGTCATTCCAGCTATTACCGAAGAGGTGCACGCTAGATTGAGACAACTGGAATTCGACTATCGAAGGGAAGAGAAATGACGCAACCCAAAGAAGAATGGTTACAAGCGATAGCTACACGGGCAAAAGTGGATGCTGCCGATGTTGAAGGGGTTCTTTCTGCTCATAGAATTCAACCATCGCCTGTACTCGCCGAGCCTCGCAGGCTTGTTTTGCGAGAGATTGAGTTTTCCGGAGAGAAGGACGGTGTCGAGGATGCTGGAACTTTCGAATTTTCATGGACAAATCTTGATCATGGCCTTTGGGCGATGCTTTCAGAGCAGAATCTGCGGGGTAAGTCAACCATCATTGAGATTGTGCGATGGATGCTAAGGGGCAGGCCGTCAAATAACTTGCAAGACGATGTGCGGCGATGGGTTCATGCCGTACGGCTCACTTTTTTTCTAGACTCCGACGAATATGAGATTGTGGCGAAGACTCAGGGTGAACCTATTGGCAGCTTGAGCCGCATCCGTTCTATTCACATTACCGGATCGGAGCCTGATAAAACTGTTCTTGCAGACTTTAGTACTGACGATGAATTCGAAGCTGTCATGGTTGATTTTTTCATGCGCATGTTCGGGATGGACCTGATATCAACGTGGCGGCAGAAAAAAGAGGAAGAGGGGCAGTCGGTTATGCATAGTTGGGTGGCCTTTTCAGGCGCTATGTTCATCGGAACTAATTACGATGTGCTCCTTGGCGACATGCCCGTTACGACTGGCCTGACATCACGATTGATGCAAATGTATTTGGGTGTTCCGTGGGTTTCAACTTTAGCTACAGCCAAGACCGCGCACCATATCGTTGACCAAGCTGTTCAAGGGGCTGCGCGCAAAAATGAACAAGAACATAAGGTGATTGAAGAGCGTATTACAAGCATTAACGCCCAATTGATAGAAAAACGTGCCGAACTAAACAAAATCCCGAGCGACGAGGCGGTTCGCAAGGCCATTGATGCCGATGCAAATGAGTTGGCTGATGTGCGTCGTCAAGAGCGAATTATGGCCGAGCATGTGGAGCGCTCCATTACAGCATGCCGAGAATTAAACGCCATCCACCAGGAAGATCGGAGAGACCTTCAAACGCATCTAGATAATATGTCGGCGACGGCAGTGTTTCGTCGTTTGGAGCCGAAGTGCTGCCCTCGTTGTGATCACACGATTTCGAAGATGAAGAAGGAGCTTGAGATTTCTACGCACTCCTGTTCTGTCTGTGGGGAGTTGGTTACGAACTCTGAAGACGGTGAGGCAATTAAGGTTGAGTTGCAAGAACGTGTCGCAGCATCTGAGGCTGCAGTAGCAAGCGCTCAAACTAAAAAGAAGGATGCGGAAGGTGAATTGACTGACCTTCGAGAAACAATTGATCTTCTGCAGAATCGCCTTGAGTTGGCCTCTAAAGAGTTGAGCTCTTCGGTACGACGGCAGGATGCTGCACTGGCTGTGGCAGCGCTGGAGGGGCGGTTGGAAGAAGCCTCGATGAGTCCAACTGCGCATGTTGATGATCGGAGCGGCGAACTGAAAATTCTGAACGCTGTTCTGACGGAAACGGATGCTCGTGTTAAGGCTGTGCGCGATGGGTTACTCGCGGACGTTTCTGTGCGGTTAGTCGAATACGCCCAGGCTTTCGGAATGGAGAACTTGTCGAACGCAGATCTAAAGGGCAATGCTTCATTGTCATTGGTTAAAGGGGGCGTGCGAACAAGCTACAGTAAAGTGACGGAAGGCGAGAAACTTCGCCTTAAGGTGGCGACTGTTCTTGCGATGATCGAAATCTCTGAAGAGCGGGGTATTGGTCGGCATCCGGGATTGCTCATGATAGACTCGCCCGCCGCCCAGGAGGTGTCTCCCGATGATGTGGACCAACTTGTTGCGGGCCTTCGATCAGTTTTCACTAAGCTGCCGCATTTTCAGGTTTTTGTCGCTGGCATATCATCTAAGTCGATAACCGATCATATACCGGAGGCGAATCGCCGTGAGGTTGTGGGTGACGCCTTCCTATGGTGACAGGCATGCATCCAATTGAAGCTAAGATTATTGAATTCGTTAAGAGCGGGAGAAACTGGCAAATAGATGATCTTGGTGGCATCTCGAAACTCGCATCAGTCGCGCGAGTGCTTGGCAAGACGCCTATGATGCCTGAGCTGCTTCAACCCTTGGTGTTAGCGTGGACCAATGCCAAGATAGTCGACAAAAAGGATTACGAGGAGGTTCTGCACAATTTATTAGAGGTAGCAACAATAGACATTACGCTTCTTGAGGCGGTTGATATCCTCGATCAGAATCGACCGCTGCCGGGCGACGGAGATGAACGCTGCTTTATGGTGTTCCTGCAGAAAGCTGCAGACAATGATGATTCTCTATCAGGGTTGGCGCGCGGAGCTGCACTTGATGGTGCTTTCCGCTGGGCTGATGTTCGGCGACGGCAGTTTCGCCTATTAGACTTTTTCCTTGGTATTGCACCCGATGACGACCCAGAATTTCTGCGAAGAGCCGCGAAGATTATTGGCGTAGCTTTTTCGCACTGGCGTGATAAGGAATTGGTTGATGTTTTGCATAAGCTTGTTGAACTCGAAGAGGTTCGCTCCGAAGCCGCATTTGAGCTTGGGATGGCCGCTCTTGCAGGTGCTATGGATAGAGCGGATGACGATGTGGCCGCTGCCGGTTTCCGCAAGGCTAGAGACTGGTTTGATGAGTCCGACAAGCTATCGGAACACCGTCCTGAAGCCAGTCTTTACCTTGATGGCCTCAATCTACTTTTGGGTTTTCACAGTGGCACCAATGGCGCATCGTTGGAGACAGCAAGCGATCGCGTTCAGCAGCACGCATTTGAGTTGCATGCTTGGTCTGGCGGCTCAGGCCCTCCCTGGTTAGGAGCGAGGCAGACCGAGGCGGCGTGTTGGAGCGTGTTAGCCAGCGCTGTGGCCGGGCTGGCGGAGTCGCTTGAAGAGCCGAGTTGGTGGGAGCCGGCAGTCATTATTGAGGAGAGACTTCTGTCTGTATACAGTGCTGGCCGAGCGATCCTGCGTCGAAATCAGGATGGCGGCGTCGAAGCAGTGGTCAGACCTCGAATACGTAAGAGTATCGCCACACAGACGGGACAGGCTCATCAAGTGCGTACATGGCTACGGCAAAATGCAACCCACGAATGGGTAGTGGAAGCACAGGATCTCATTGAGAAAATTGATTCTTTTATAGAACAATCAGGTGGCTCGAATCGCCCTTTTGAGGCGGTAAGCGAACGGACCTCGCTTGCCGCCATTATCGCAAGGTCCGCTATCCCGGAAGAGGGGAGAAGCCTTCTTCTCGGTGTCATTTCGAATGCCATGTCGTTACAGCTCGATAATCTCACCGGTGCCGAAATCGAAGTGATCGAGCGTTGCTGTAAGGAGGTGCAAGGGCATAAAGATTACAGTACGGATGCCAATGGCGCGCGTCTTTTTGATACCGTCCTTCTGTGGTTGGTGCGTTTCGTTTACAGTCGCTTAGAACTGACTAAGGGCGACGATGAAACCGGCGGTTATCTCTTCGAGCGTGACGATGGGTCATTGCCACACGAAAATGACCTGCAGCAGGATTTCTTCCGTTGGCTAACAACGAATGCGGCAGGAAGCGACCTCGAACCAACAAATGTTGCGAGTGGCCGTGCGGATATACGTTTAAGGTCGGGGGCTGAACGTTTGGTTGTCGAAGTTAAGCGAGAGGAAAAAGACAGCTCCTTCGATGCGCTTTTTAAGTCATATTCTGCGCAAACAACAGACTACCAAAACGTAAGCATCCGTTTGGGAATACTGCTTGTGCTAGATCTAGCGATTCCAAATCGTGATGGCACACCGCATCTAACGAGCTTGTTTGAAATGCGTAAGGTTTATCGCATTGGGGAGAACGAACCAAGGTTGATTATGATTGTCAAGATTCCGGGCCGACGAAGGAGGCCGAGTGATCTTACAAGGCTTGCCAAGGCCGGCCGTTCGTAGTCGCCTCTCACTGGATGTACCTAGCGGTTTGGTCTGGACTTCGCATATTTTTGCATTGTGGCGAAGTAGGGAGAGCACGATCAAAGTATGCCTGCACACGCCAGGATATGCCCCAAGTTGCGGGCCATTTTCTTGGTGTAATTTTGGTGTAAATCCATCGCCAAACCATGCCAATCCATGCCTATTTTGTACTCAGGCGTGTAATGGCGTAGGTGCGATAAATTATTGAAAATAAAGAGTAAATCTATTTATTTGCGCTTCAGTTTGCACCCCTGCCTACACCATGGGGGTGTGCGAAGCGTGCTCGATATTGTTCATTCAATATCGCTGTGTGTTGTGTTCAATGGAATCGATTTGATTGCGTTTCGCGCAAGCAGCCATTCTAAGCCACCCTGTCAATTATCGATGGGGTCGATTGATTTTTAATCGAAAACTTCATTTTTATTCATGAGGTGCCGACGGTAAACTGTTCTCACAATAAGCGCAGCCAGGTCGCTTGCGCCAAAAAGCATTATTCATCAACGGAGACAGTTATGACATCACGGGAATTTAGCATTACGCAAGATGTCCTCGACAGAATGCACCCGGAAAACGAGCGGTTTGGCGAAGTCATGGTGTCGCTGATTCGTCATTTGCATGATTTTATCCGCGATGTCCAACTGACCGAACAAGAGTGGATGGCCGCCATCCAGTTCCTGACCAAGACCGGGCAAATCACAACCGACCAGCGCCAGGAATTCATCTTGTTGTCGGATACGCTGGGTGTTTCCATTCTGGTTGATGCAATCAACCACCGCCTGCCCAAGGGGGCTACCGAACAAACCGTGCTGGGGCCGTATTATTGGGAAGGCGCGCCGAGCCTGCCAATGGGCAGCGACATCGCGAAAGGCATCAAGGGGGAGCCTTGTTTCTTTTCCGGTCAGGTCACGTCGTTGAATGGCTCGCCCATAGAAGGGGTTGAGCTTGATGTCTGGTCGGGCGACGGCGAAGGAAACTACGACATGCAACTGGGCAGTGACGAAATGCGTTGCCGTGCCACATTCACAACCGGTCGCGACGGCAAGTATTGGTTCAAGTCGATCAAGCCGTTTTATTACCCCGTTCCCAACGATGGCCCGGTGGGCGATATGTTGCGCGCAATGGGGCGCCATCCCAACCGTCCGGGGCATACGCATTTCATCGTACGGGCGCCGGGACATAAAACCATTGTCACGCACCTGTTCCCGTCGGATTCGCCTTATCTTGATTCCGATACGGTGTTTGGCGTGAAAGAGGGGTTAATCGTTGATTTCATCCGGCACGAACCGGGTGTTGCGCCTACGGGTGAAAAGGTCGACGTTCCTTTTTATACCTGTGAATATCCCTTCCAGCTTGCGCCGCTTGAAGCGATAAAAGCTTAGTTCTTAATGCCCCGGAAATCTTCACATCAGGCTCGCTCATGAAAATTGGTAAGGAAACCACACCACGCACCGCCATTTGTACGTCTAACCCAGACACAATCGTGGTGCGAGGCAAGAATCTCACACAAGACCTGGTTGGCCAGGTTTCGTTTGGCGATTATTTCCATTTGCTGGTGACCGGGAAAATGCCGGATGCCACGCAATCGGCCGTGCTGAACGCAACACTGGTGGCCATTGCCGAACATGGCCTGGTGCCCAGTGTGCAGGCCAGCCGCATGACATACGCCGCGGCACCCGATGCACTCCAGGGCGCCGTGGCTGCGGGCATTCTGGGATGTGGCTCGGTTATTTTGGGGGCGTCTGAAAATTGCGGCTATTTTCTGGAAGAAATCCGGCAACGTGCCGACGGCAGTACCGATTACACCGAGGCCGCCCGGCAGGTGGTTGGCGAGTATCGCCAGGCACGGCGGCCGTTGCCGGGGTATGGGCATCCGCTTCACAAGAAGCGCGACCCGCGCGTGGTTGCCCTGTTCCGGGTGGCGGACCAAGCCGGTGCCGACACCACTTATATCAAAATTGCCGAAGCCGCCGAAAAAGTGATCCCCGACATTGTCGGTAAACCCCTCATGCTGAATGTGTCGGCGGCGATACCGGCCGTGTTGCTGGGCATTGGCTTTCCACTGGTTGCATTGAAAGGCGTGCCCATTCTTGCTCGTACGGCAGGCCTGATTGGTCATTTGGTCGAGGAGGCAGAAAAGCCCATTGGTTTCGCGCTTTCTTATCAAGCGACGCGCGAGGTGGTGTACGAAGGGGAGGCACCCGCGGGCTTTGTTCCGTCGGAGTAATCCGTACCTATATTCCCCATGTATTGCATTTAACAACGTATGGCCCTGTTTGGTCGGCCAGGGGCTTCTTTTATCTGGAGCTATCAAAAATGAAGAAAGTTTTGGAAGGCATTCGTGTCCTGGATCAGGGCACGTTCATTACCGGCCCGGCCGCAGGCATGTTATTGGCCGACATGGGCGCAGAGGTCATCAAGGTCGAGCAACCCGGCAATGGTGATCCGTTCAGGGCGTTCAAGGGCGGTTTGTATAGCCCTCATTTCCAGACTTATAACCGCAATAAAAAAAGCATTACGCTCAATACCAAAGCGCCTGAGGATCTGGCGGTACTGGATGAGCTGGTGCGTAGTGCCGACGTTTATATCCAGAATTTCCGACCCGGGGCGGCAGACCGGCTGAATGTGGATGAGGCCCGTTTGCGTGAGCTCAATCCCAGGCTGGTTTATTGTGCCATTAGCGGCTTTGGCCAAACCGGCCCGGCGGCCAACCGGCCTGCCTACGATTCGGTTGCGCAGGCGGCTAGTGCCTTTTTGGGCTTATTGATCAACCCAGAAAACCCCCGTGTTGTGGGGCCGGCGATTGCCGATGCGGTTACCGGCTTCTACGCGGCCATGGGCATCATGGGTGCGCTGTTCGACCGCGGTCGAACGGGTGAGGGCGCGCTGGTTGAGGTTTCGATGCTCGAGGCCATGTGTCATTTCAATCTTGATGCGTTTACGCATTACTACGCCGAAGGCGAGGTCATGGGGCCCTATAGCCGCCCCAGTGTGTCGCAGTCTTATGTGATGAAATGCCGCGATGGCAAATGGATTGCCTTGCATATGTCATCGCCTGAAAAGTTCTGGCAGGGTCTGGCGCGCGCCATTCAGCGTGAAAATCTGTTCGATGACCCGCGCTTTTGCGACCGAAACGCGCGTATTGAAAACCAGGAAGCGCTTATCCAGGTGTTATCGGATATTTTTGCACAGGGTGACCGCCCCGAGTGGTGCCGCCGGCTGGAAGCGCAAGACGTTCCCCATGCGCCCATGTACGATACAAGCGAGGCGCTGAACGACCCTCAGGCGCAGCACTTGGGTATCCTTGTGGAAGGGCAGCATCCGAAAATGGGTACGTTCAAAACGGTACGCACACCGCTGACATTCAATGGCCAGCGGGAAAGTACGGTTGTACCGCCGCCGGTTCTGGGCGAACATAATGCGCAAATTGTGGCGCCACTACGCGAGCAGTTGGCCGGCGGCAGGCCCAAAGGCGGATAGCAGCGGCCGGGTTCGGCCGCTTTACCCCCCTTTACTCTTTACCGGCTTTACTTTAGCTGGCCCCCAGCATTGCGCGCTTCAGGTCGTCATGGTCGATGGTACCGGCGTTTTCGTAGTGGCGCGTGATGCGGCCATGGGCCAGGGCGTAAGCCCTGGAGGCAACGCTAATCGCCTGGAAAAAGCTTTGTTCGGCCATGAGAATGGTCAGGTTGGTTTCTTGTTGCAGCGTTTTGATTGTTTCAATGACCTGCCCGACAATAATGGGCGCCAAGCCAACAGAGGGCTCGTCAATCACAATGATTTTGGGCGAGGTCATTAGGCAGCGGGCAATGGCCAGAATTTGTTGCTGGCCTCCGCTCATGCTTCCCGCCAACTGTCGGTGTCGCTCTTTCAAGACGGGAAAGGTTGAATAACAGAAGTTCAGGTTCTCTTCGATGCGGCGGCGAACCTGCGGGTTGCTGCCAGCCAGCTTCAAATTGTCTTCCACAGTAAGGTTGGGAACCAGGCGCCGCCCTTCAGGCACAATCGACAAGCCATGGCGCACGATCTGGAACGGCGCCAGCTCGGTTAGCGCCTTTGTTTTGCCATCCCATTCAAGCAGGATCCGGCCTTTCGTGGGTTTGACAAAACCCATGATGCAATTGAGCAAGGTACTTTTCCCGTTGCCGTTGGTACCCAGCAATGCAACCAGTTCCGCCTCGTTAACTTCAAGGGAAACATCGTGCAGGACCGGCACGGCGCCGTACCCGGCGTGCAAGTTTTCAATGATGAGTCTGTTCACCGAAATACACCTTTTGAACGAGTTCGTTGTTGGCAATGTCGTTGGCGGTTCCTGCGGCAATCAATTGCCCGGTATCGAAACACACCACGCGTTGAGAAAACCGCATGACGGCGTGCATGATGTGTTCAATCATCACGATGGCAACGCCAGATCGATTCAGCCTCATCAAAATGGCCAGCACCTCATCGATTTCCGCATCCGACAGGCCCGCCATGGCTTCGTCGGCGATCAGGACCTTGGGGTCGCTGGCCAGCGCCCGTGCCAGTTCCAGTTTTCTGAGTTCAAGTTGCGACAGCGAACCCGATGGATCGTGTGCGCGGTTTTCCAGGCCAACCGATTGCAGCAATTCCAGTGCACGCTGTTCCTTGTTGTGTACGTTATGTTTGTAATCAAGCGGAACAAGCAGGTTTTCCAGTACCGACATGCCAATGAAGGGGCGCGGGATCTGAAAGCTGCGGGCAATGCCCAATCGTGCCCGCTCATGGGGTAAAAGGTGGCTGATGTCGTTGCCCATGAAATGAACGGTTCCGTTGTCGGGCCTGAGTACGCCGGTTATGCAATTGATTAATGTTGTCTTGCCGGCGCCGTTCGGGCCGATAATGCCCAGCCGTTCGTTCGGGTTGAGATCCAGGTCAACCGGCCCGAGCGCCTTGAACACGCCAAATGATTTTTCGATGTTTCGAAGTGATAATGCCGCAGTCATTTTGATGCCCCTGCTGATTTTCGTTTGGCCAGACCAAGCAATCCGTTCGGCGCCAATGCCACGAATGCAATCAGTACCACGCCCACGAACAGAATGTTCAGTTCGGAAGAAATCGTGACGGTTGCGATTTGTTGTGCAGATGCGAGAACAATTGCGCCGATAATGGGACCCGCCCAGCTTCGCGTGCCGCCGATCAGCGGCATGGCAATGGCGTTCAGGCCGATCAGCAGGCTGAATGCGGTAACGGGTTCAATAAAGTTTGTGTAGAAGGGGTACGGGGCGCCGGCCGCCGCAAGCATGGCGCCGCTGATGCTGCATGCAACCAGCTTGAGCTTGAGCGTGGGCACACCGGAACATTCGGCGGCGTCTTCGCTGGCACGAACCGCCCGCAGGCCCCTGCCGATCCAGGAGTGCTCAATCCAGCGTGCCAGTGCAACGCAGGCAACAGCAATAATCAGTATGACGAAGAAAACGTACTGCACCGGCCCGCCCGACCATGCCGGGGGTGCTGGCCCATAAACGGCCATGCCGCGCGCACCGCCCAGGCCGGGCAGGTTATGAACAATGGTTTCAAGCACAATTACCAGGCCCAGCGTGGCAATGGCAAAGTAAACGCCTTGAATCTGCAGTGTGAGGTAGCCCATGGCCAGCCCCAGAAGCGCACCCAGGGCCGCCGCCGCGATAATGCCGATCCAAAGCGGGACGCCAAACGTGTTGAACAGAAAGGCCGACAGATAAACGCCGCTGCCGAAAAATGCCGCCGCCCCGAAGTTGATGTAGCCGGCGTAGCCACCCAATACATTCCAGCCCGTGGCAATGACAATGTACTGGACAACGACATAACCGGCGAAAAAGTAGAACGGGTTGGTGACGATCGACGGGGCAAAAAAGCCGGCAAGCAGAACCAGGAATGCGCCCAGCGTGAAAATGACGTTGTTGCGTTTCATCGGGTAGCTCCAAAAAGCCCCTGCGGACGCAGACCCAGCGCCAGAAGCAGAATGGCAAAAGCAACCCCCGGTGACCACGAGGGTGTTAAATAAGCGGAAACGAAAGATTCGGCAATGCCGATCATGATGGCGACAACCAATGTGCCGGGAATGGAGCCCATGCCGGCCAGCACCACAATGGCGAACACGCGCCCGATCTGGAAGCGGCCTGCAAAGGGTTCGACCGGCCCCATGATAATCAGCGCGGCACCGCCCACAACGGCCGTGGCTGTGGCGATACCGAATGCATGGCGTTTGATCCAGGTTGGGTTGATGCCCGATATCGACAGTGCCCGATCATCGTGAGCCACGGCGCGAATTGCGGTGCCCGAGTGCGTGCGGTGCAGATACAGCCACAATGCGCCAATCATGATGGGCGCGAACAACGCGGGCACCAGTAGCCGGTAGGGCATTGTGATCGGCCCCAATACAAGGCTTGATCCCACATAGCTTGCATCCACCGATTTCAATTCGGAGCCGAAAAGCAGGGCGATGATAATTTCAATGACCAGCGAGAGGCCGAAGAACAGCGTCAGGCTTTGCAGCACATTGGCTTGCCCTTGTCGCTCGAACGTGCGTGAATAAAAACTGTAGAGCGCCATGCCCAGCAGGTAGAAAACCGGCAACCCGACAAGGGCCGCGGCAATGGCGCCCACGCCCCATTGCCCCATGAAGAAAACGAAATAGGCGCCCACAATAACCAGCGCCGGGTGAGCGACGTTGGGTATGTGCAGAATGCCAAACGTAATGGCCAGCCCCAGGGCGATGGAGGCGTAGATGCTCCCCAGCACGATGCCGGTGGAAATTGCATTCAGAAAGATATCCAGGGATGAGGTCATACCGCGCTACCTGGCCGGGCCGATCGCAGAAGCGAACAGCCCGGCCCAAAGGTTAGATTCAGAAAAAGAGAAAAACTACGAGGCTTTACGCGCAGCGTTGTATGGCGTAATGAGATTGCCTGATTTCAGTTCTTCTGGAGAGAGAATGACTTGCTTGCCGGGCTCACGGAACTGGTTGATGTCGTTGCCTTTGACATTCTGGACCTGAATCATGAGCGTGCGCCGTTTTGTCCAGTCGCCGATGTCATTGAAGGCCACTTTGCCCACGATGGTGTCAATGGCATGACTGTGAAGATATTGCGCCATTTTCGCGGTGTCGACCGATTGGGATCCTTTAATGCCGGCTTCAATGATTTGACCGGCGACATAGTAGAAGGGGGGAATGTAGAAACCAAGGGGGTCGAGTTTTTCTTTAATGGCAATGGGCGTGTAGCGTTCGAAAAAGCGCTCGATGCCGGGCGACTCCAGAGTGGGTGCCGGAACGAAAGTGGTGATATTGACCAGGCCGTTGAGGTCTTCGCCCAATGATCCCAGCAACGAGCCATATTGTGGCCCGATCATTGAGCCGCCGAATATCTGCACGCTGTCGTTGATGCCGATTTCCTTGACGCCCCGGATAATGGCTGCGCTGTCGGCGGGATACGAGCAGACAAAGACGGCGTCGGGAGCCACATTGTTGATGTTGCGCAAAATGGCCGAGAAGTCGCTTGTATTGGGCGGGTAGCTTTGATTCATGACCACTTCCATGCCGTACTCTTTGGCAATCTGGTTGCCGCCCTGGGCAGCGCTGGAAGAAAACTCAAGGTCGGAGTTGATAATGGCGATGCGCTTTGCGTTAATGGATTTCGCGATGTCAAAGAAGCCGCGCGGCCAGCCCAGCATTGAGTCCGGCCCCCAGGGGCAGGCGTGAAAATACTTGTCGGAACGGGCGCGGTCGTTGCCTGCCAGCGCAAACATACCCACCATGAACAGGTTGCGTTGCTTGATGAAGGGCATGAGTGGCGCCGAAAGGTTGGCGCCATAGGGGGAAATGAGCACGTCGACTTTGTCGACGTCGACAAGCTTTGAATAAATGGCCGGGACGTTCGATGCACTGCTTTGATCGTCGTAAATGACGAATTCGACTTTACGACCCAGCAGACCGCCTGCCGCGTTCACGTCGTCGCGCCAGAGCTCGTAGCCGATTTCACCGGCGCGGGTGCTGGCCAGCGGGCCGGTAAGCGAGACACTCGCACCGATTTTAATTGGCTTGTCGGCGGCGAACGCCTTGCTGGAAAGAATAGTGGGGGCTGCCAGGCCCAATGTGCCCAAGGTGGCCAGTTTGTTGAATTGGCGTCGTGTGGTCATGGTGTCTCCTCCGGAATGCGTTTGATTTATTGATGTGCCGTTGTTCGGCATTGTCATTACTGCATTTGACCTTCGTTCGAAAGTTTTAAAACGCGGTTGCCTGGTGTGCGTTGTCTCCTGTCAGCGGTTCTTCTGGCGTGTATGTCGGGCGACTTAAATTGTTTTGTTGAACCTTTGTGCGTTTGAAACAAGTTTACTTTCGGTGTTACATGAATAAAAATGAAGTTTTCCATTCAATAACCATCGATATGGTCGATGGTTTTATGTGTTGCGCCTTTGTTGCGTGATGCCTATCAGGGGGATCAATGGAATTGAGACATTTACGCTATTTCGTTGCTTTGGCCGAGCAGTTGAGCTTTACGCAGGCAGCGGAAAAAGTGCATGTGACTCAGTCAACACTGTCTCATCAAATCAAGCAGCTTGAAGACGAACTGTCGTGCAAGCTCTTTGAAAGGGTGGGAAAGCGCGTGATCATGACGGAACGCGGCGAGGCCTTTCTGGAGTATGCCCAGCGCGCCTTGCAGGAAGTTGAGGACGGCGTCAAGAACCTGCGCGACACCTCGGGCGAGTTGGGCGGGGAAGTTCGCGTAGGCGCAACGCATACTTTCAATATGCGCATTTTGCCGCAAAGCCTGGCCTTGTTTCTGGAGCGACACCCTTCCGTTTGTGTCAAAGTCATGGAGTTTTCGGGTGACCAGGTGGCGGCCGAGTTACAGGCGGGTCGTCTTGATTTTGGCATTACCTACCGGCCCGAGAAAATGAGCGGCTTGTTGTTCGAACCGCTATACAACGAGGAAATGCGGCTGGTGGTGGGCAAGTCGCATTTGTTCGCCAACCGCCGTTTTGTTCGGATGGCCGAACTGCACGGCCAACGTGTCGTGCTGGTGCCGTCGTCGTATGCCACGCGCGCTTTGCTGGAAGATTGTTTCTCAATGGCCAACGCGCAGCCGATTGTAGTTGCTGAAATGAATGCGATTGCGCCAATGCTTGAATTCGTGAACATGAGTAATGCGGCGGCAATCGTATCGGAGTATGCCGTTGGCCTGGATGATGCCCGGGTGATTCCGTTGCAAAGCCCCACGCCTGTTCGTACACCGGGCCTGATTTGGTTGCGCGGGCACTTGCGCACGCCGGCAATGCGGACGCTGGCCGGCATTATCCGTGACAGAGTCAGTGAATTGAATTTGCGTCGTCTTCGCGGGAAATGACGGCATCGGGCCAGGGCATCGAAACTCTGCTTTTGATACGCTTATCAAGTACCATTCTCAATTAACTTTCGCTATTTGGTATTCACACTCATGAGCCACGCTTTATCCGACGCGCATCTTGCCCAGCTTTACGCCCAACCCGGCCACCTTTTGCGACGCGCCCATCAGATATCCGCCTCCATTTTTCACGATGAACTGGGGGAAATGGTTACGCCCGTTCAGTATGCGATTTTGCGCACGTTGAAAGCGTTTCCGGGGATCGACCAGGTATCGCTGGCAGGGCTGGTTGCTATGGATACGTCAACCGCCGCCAGTGTTGCCGGCCGTCTGGCCGAGAAAAAGTTGCTGACCCGTGATCTGGATCCCAACAATCGCCGCCAGCGCAAATTGTTCCTGACGGAGCATGGGGAGGCTTTGTTGCAGCGAACGGTGAGCGGAATCGACCGTTTGCATAATCGCCTGTTCGACGGTTTCACACAGCAGGAAGAAACGCAGTTTATGGCACTGTTGCAAAAGCTGGTTCATATTAATAATTCGCAAAGCCGGGCACCCTTTGTGCCGGCCAAAGCGGTTTCTGCGGGTCAGCGGGTTGAAAAAGGGGTTGAAAAACTAGGGTAAACCCTTGTTGCTTGCGTGGTGCCACAGAGTAAAATAATCCTAGATTCAGTGTACTGAACGTTAAAAAACGAACTCAGACGCTTTGTTATTTTTTATTCAGCGAGGCTGGTATGTTTATCAAAAATGCATGGTACGTTGCCTGTACGCCTAACGAAATCGATGGCAAGCCCCTGGGTCGCCAGGTTTGTGGCGAGCGAATTGCCTTTTATCGTGGCGCTGAAGGGAAGGTCGCGGCGGTTGAGGATTTCTGCCCGCATCGCGGTGCGGCGCTTTCGCTTGGGTTTGTCGAGAACGGCAACCTGGTTTGCGGCTATCACGGCCTGACCATGGGGTGTGATGGGAAACCGGTGTCGATGCCCATGCAGCGTGTGGGCGGCTTTCCGTGTGTAAAAAGTTACCCCGTCATCGAGAAATACGGCTTTATTTGGGTATGGCCGGGCAATCCCGACAAAGCCGATGAAGCGCTTCTCCCGCACCTCGAATGGGCGGTCAGCGACGAATGGGCATACGGTGGCGACATGTTCCATGTGAATTGTGATTACCGCCTCATGATCGACAATCTAATGGATCTCACCCACGAGGCCTACGTTCATGCCGATAGCATCGGGCAAGATGAAATTGACGAGTCGCCGGTGGAAACCAGTGTCGAGGGCGAAACGGTCATTACCAGCCGTCACATGCCCGGGATTACCGCACCGCCTTTCTGGAAAGCCGCCATGCGCGCCAATGGCCTGGATGATTCCCAGGTGGTTGATCGCTGGCAGATTTCCCGCTTTTCCCCGCCCAGCCATGTTCTTATCGATGTGGGTGTCGCCGTTGCAGGCAAGGGCGGAATCGATGCCGACCCGAAATACCGGTCGCGTGCCGTTGTGGTTGACTTCATCACGCCGGAAACCGAGAACAGCCATTGGTATTTCTGGGGCATGGCTCGCAACTTCAAGGCCGACGATGCCGAACTCACAGAACGCACCAAAATTCGCCAGGGCGAGATATTCACACAAGACCTTAGCGTTCTTGAGGCGCAGCAGCGAAATCTCGACGATCATCCCGAGCGCCGCTTGCTGATGCTCAATATCGATGCAGGTGGCGTACAATCTAGGCGTGTCATTGACCGTTTGGTCAAGGCAGAGCAGGAAGAAAACGCTACGGCTTCAGCCTGATGGTCACCCATGGTGCGGGCTGGAGGTTTTTCCACGCCCGCATCCAGTGGGTCAAACCAACTTAATAGATGATTGAATGAGTCAACTTTCCGTTAAAGTCGTCAACAAAACCCAGGAAGCTGAAGACATTGTCAGCCTTGAGTTAGCCAGTACCGATGGTAAAACCTTGCCTTCGTTCAGTGCCGGCGCTCACATCGACGTCAATGTTCCAGGCGGCCTGACCCGTCAATACTCGTTGCTGAATGATTCCGGTGAACAGCACCGCTATGTGATCGGTGTATTGCGCGACCCCGAGTCCCGCGGCGGTTCTACTGCGATTCACGATAAAGTGAATGTGGGCGATGTGCTGCAAATCAGCGAGCCCAAGAACCATTTTCCGCTCGTGAAATCCCAGCGTTCCGTCTTGTTTGCGGGCGGTATCGGCGTGACACCCATTTTGTGTATGGCAAGGCGGCTCAGTGCTGCCAACGCCGACTTTCAAATGCATTATTGCGCCCGCACGCCCGAGCGTATGGCGTTCAAGGGCGATATCGAGTCGTCTGCATTTGCCGGTCGGGTGCAATTTCACTTCGATAATGGCGATGATGCGCAAAAGCTCAAGCTGGAAGAGGTGCTTGCCGAGCCTCAATCTGGCACGCATATTTATATATGCGGCCCTACGGGCTTTATCGATTACGTTGTTAATACGGCCAAGGCACAAGGCTGGCCAACCGAGCAGGTACACCTTGAGTACTTTGGTGGTGTCGAAGTCGATACAAGCGATGACGAGTCCTTCGAGGTGAAAATCGCAAGTACCGGGCAAACCTTTACGGTTCCGGCCGACAAGTCCATTACCCAAGTGCTCGACGAGAATGACGTCTTCATTCCTGTGTCGTGCGAGGAAGGGGTATGTGGTACCTGCCTGGTTCGTGTGCTTGAAGGCGAGCCTGAACATCGCGACCTTTACTTAACTGATTCCGAGCATGCGGCAAATGACCAAATGACGCCATGTTGCTCGCGGTCGAAATCTTCGGTCCTGGTATTGGATTTATAAGGTGTTCCTTAGCTTTTACAGAAAAACGCCGCTGATGCGGCGTTTTTTTGGAACAATGCTGGGGCGGTGTCATTTTTTGAAATAAAGTTTAGTGGTTTAAAACAAAAACGGAGACAACAATGTCCTGGAAATTATCAATTTGCGGCTTTGTGTCGTGCACAAAACACCGGAGGCCGCGATGCTGGGTAATTTAATCGGCGTGGTGTTCGACGGCGTTGCGTTCGGGGCGCTGTTGTTTCTGATCAGTGTGGGTTTGTCGGTCACGATGGGGCTGATGAACTTCGTGAACCTGGCTCATGGTGCATTTGCCATGCTGGGCGGCTATGTGAGTGTCGAGCTCATGACGCGCCTGGGTGTGCCTTTCCTGGCCACGCTGCCCATTGCGTTCCTGGCGGCTGCCCTGGCGGGGTTTATTCTTGAACGCACGCTTTATCAGCGACTTTATGAGGCCGATCCGCTTGACCAGGTTTTGTTCTCAATTGGCCTGGTTTTCATGGTGATTGCCACCTTCACCTTTTTCTGGGGCCCAACGCTTCAGCCGGTGAATCTGCCCGAGTGGCTGCGTGGGCAGTTCAGGGTGTTCGACATTGGCTTTGGTGTTTATCGCCTGTTCCTGATCGGCGTGGTGATTCTGATCACGATTGCCCTGGGCCTGCTGATCGAGCGTACGCGTTTTGGTGCCCAAATACGCGCCTCGGTCGACAATCAACAAGCCTCGAAAGGCCTGGGTATAAATGTGAACCGGGTGTTCAGCCTGACCTTTGCGCTGGGCTCCGGCCTGGCCGGCCTGGGCGGTGTGCTGGGCATTGATGTGCTGGGCCTGGATCCCACCTTCCCGCTTAAATGGATGGTTTATTTCCTGATTGTGGTGGCGGTTGGTGGTGCGGGCACGATTCGCGGGCCGCTGGTTGCTGCGATTTTGCTGGGTATTTTCGATGTGGCGGGCAAATACTATGTGCCGGAAATCGGGGCGTTCGTTATCTATGTCCTGATGGTTGTGCTGCTGCTGTTTTTCCCTAACGGTCTGATCACGAGGCGCGCATGAGTCTGCAATCACTTTCTATCGTCGATCGTCTGCCCGCCCCGCGCGTGCCCAATGATCGCTGGCACAAACTGGAATACCTTTTCTGGATTCTGCCGTTTGTGGCTTATTTCCTGTTCCCCACCAACCTGGTGCTCATCAGCCAGATGATGATTCTGGCGCTGTTCGCCTTGTCGCTTGACCTGATCCTGGGCTATGCCGGCATCGTGTCGTTGGGACATGCGGCCTTTTTCGGGGTGGGGGCTTATACCTCGGGCCTGTTGTCGACGCATGGCTGGGGCGAGCCGTTCAGTGCCTTGCTCATGGCCGCGGTTCTGGCCGCCATCCTGGGCTATATCACCAGCTTCCTGGTGGTTCGCGGGCATGAACTGACCCAACTGATGGTCACCCTGGGGATTGGTTTGATGTTGTACGAAATTGCCAACAAGGCAACCGACTTCACCGGCGGCGCCGATGGCTTATGGGGTATTTCAACATGGCCGCTGTTTGGTATTTTTGAAATCGACCTCTACGGTAAAACAGGCTATTTTTATAGCTTGGCGGTGCTGTTCATCATGTTTCTTTTCGCGCGCCGTCTGGTGAGCTCCACGTTTGGGTTAAGCCTTATCGGCATTCGTGAGGGTGCCAAGCGCATGCCGGCCATCGGGGCCAATGTCGACAAGCGGCTGGTGGCCATTTACACCATCAGCGCGGGCATGGCCGGTGTGGCAGGTGCGTTGCTGGCGCAAACTACACAGTTTGTGGGGCTCGATTCCCTGGGCTTCATCCGTTCGGCCGATTTGCTGATTATTCTGGTGCTGGGCGGCGCCGGGCGTTTATATGGTGCGATGCTGGGTGCGGTGGTCTTCATGTTCGCCCACCACTATATTTCCGACATTAATCCGGTTTATTGGCAGTTCTGGATTGGCTTGTTGCTGATCGTGATTGTGATGATGGGCAGCGGCGGCATCTTGGGTTCGGTAGAACGGATTCTTGAGCGTCGGCGCAACCGGGCGGCTGAAAAGGGGGCCTCATGAGCCAGGATACAACCTTACGTACCGAAGGCCTGACCAAAATCTGGGGTGCCTTCCAGGCCAATAGCGATGTCACATTGTCGTTCAGGCCGGGTGCCCGCCATGCCCTGATCGGGCCGAACGGCGCCGGTAAAACCACCTACATCAATATGCTCACCGGCGCGTTGCCACCCACGCGGGGCAAGGTGTTCCTGGGCGATCGTGATATCACCCACTTGCCCCAGCATGAGCGGGTGAAACTGGGCATGACGCGTACTTTCCAGATTAATACGCTATTCGCCGGTTTAACCGTGCTGGAGTCTATTGTGCTGGCAATGAGCGAACGTGATGGGTTGCACAAGCAGTGGTACAAAACGGTGGAAAAGCAAAAGGGCCTGGTGGATGAGGCCGTTGCATTGTTGGAAACGCTGCGTCTGGCAACTGAAATGAACACACGTACGCGCAACTTGCCCTATGGCAAGCAGCGGTTGGTGGAAATTGCGCTGGCGCTGGCCACACGCCCGAAGGTGCTGCTTCTTGACGAGCCCGCCGCGGGTATCCCGCAGGCGGAAAGCCAGGAATTGTTCGAGGTGATTTCCCAGCTTCCACGCGATGTCACCATTTTGTTTATTGAGCATGACATGAGCCTGGTGTTCCGATTTGCCGAGCGCATTACCGTAATGGTGGGCGGCAAAGTGTTAACAGAGGGCAGCCCCGAGGAAATCGCGGCGGATCATCGCGTGAAGGAAGTGTATTTGGGGGAGGCCGAACATGAGTAATACGTCGCAAGACATCCTGACGGTTGATCGTGTTTTCGCCGGTTACGGAGAGGCGGTTGTCCTGGAAGACATCTCGTTTTCGTTGAAAGAGGGCGACAGCCTGGCGTTGCTGGGTCGAAATGGGGTGGGCAAGTCGACCTTGTTGCTCACCTTGCTTGGCTTAACGCAATTGCACAGCGGTGCCATTCACTGGGACGGGCATGATGTCTCGCGTGTACCCACACATCAACGGGCTGCCAACGGTATGGGCTGGGTGCCTCAGGAGCGCCATATGTACCCATCATTAACCGTTGAAGAACACCTGACGGTGGTGGCGCGATCGGGCCACTGGGACGTTGCCAAGGTATATCAGTTGTTTCCAAGGCTGGAGGAGCGACGCGCCAATATGGGTAATCAGTTATCCGGGGGCGAGCAACAGATGCTGGCGATTGCGCGAGCCCTGATGGTGAACCCGCGGCTGTTGCTGCTGGATGAACCCATGGAAGGGCTGGCGCCCATTATCGTGCAGGAATTACTGGGTGTTATTCGGCGGCTGGTACATGAAACCGGCCTGACCGTGATTGTCGTGGAGCAGCACGCGCGGTTGGCCCTGGGCCTGACCGATCAGGCCATTGTGCTGGATCGTGGGCAAATTGTGCACCAGTCAACCAGCCAGTCATTGCTCGATGAACCGGAAACATTGGATCGCCTGGTGGCGGTGGCCTGATTACCGCAACGCTTCAATGATGAGCCCGATACAGCAAAGTGTTTGTATCGGGCTCTTGTTTTTGGCGATCTGGAAGGTATATTTTCAAGTTAGGTTAATTTGTGCACTCTGTTTACAGAGCGTTGTTCTGTAATGGGTATTTTGTGTAATTAAATAGTTTTCCATCGTGTTGTCCACAGTTTCGGTGGATAAGTTCGATAAAATCGGTCGACACGTTTTTGGCTTGATTAACAATTAAACGCAAAGGAATTTATGAGCGACATACAAACGTTAATTGATTGGGTTGCCGCCGGTTTTACGGCAATGGCATTCGATTTGGTCATTGCCCTGGTGATTCTGGTTATCGGTTGGCTGGTTTCCAGTTGGATTGGAAGTGTCGTTCGGCGCGTCGCGACCCGCTCTACGCGTATCGATCCAACCATTGTGCCAATTGCCTATACCGTTACCATCTGGGCAATTCGCGTCGTCGTGCTGGTTGCGGTGCTGGCCCGCCTGGGTGTCCAGACAGCAAGCATTATCGCGGTGCTGGGTGCCGCAGGCTTGGCTATTGCCCTGTCTTTACAGGGAACATTGCAGAACATCGCGGCCGGCATCATGTTATTGGCATTGCGTCCGTTTCGCGCGGGTGACTTCGTGTCGGTTGTTGGAACGGTTGATGGCATGGTGGATGAAGTGGGCCTGTTCATGACGCGCTTCAAGCAGTACGACGGTACCTTTATCATGGTGCCCAACAGCAATATCTGGGGTAGTGCAATCCTGAACCTCAGTCGTCATCAAACGCGCCGCGCTCAGGCGTCGGTTTTCATTCCGTACGGCGAGGACGTCAACCGTGCGATGGACGAGCTGCTGGCCATGGCTAAGCAACATGCCTTGACGCTTGATGATCCCGCGCCCATGGTTATGGTAACGGAGTATCGGGATCACGCCATGGTGGTCACCGTGCGTGCCTGGGCGCAAGCAGGTAACTGGTTCGAGCTGCAGAACGACATGAACAAGCGTGCGCAGGAAGTGTTGCGTGACGCGGGTATTGAGCTTCCGCCTTCACGCCCGATTAAATAAATCACCCGCTTCGATCGAGCCGCCCCACGCCAATGGTTCAGTCTTTTCGCAGCTGGCCGTTGGCGGCCTTGACCATGGCTGTACAAACGCCGCGCATCATATCGACTTCGTCGTTGGTCATTTGATTTCGACCGAAAAGATGATGCATGCGCGGGATCAGTTTCTTGGGATAGGCCGGATTCAGAAACTGAATCTGGATCAGAGCTTCCTGCCAGTGTTTCAGAAAGGCATTGATTTTTACTTGCGAGGCCAGCGCTTCGCCCGCATCGGAGTTGGCTTGGTCGTTGCCGCGACCTTCGGCCTGAACAGGGTGCGTGGTATCCGATGCATCGTTTGGTTCGGCGCCGGGGAGCTGGCTGTTGAGCGCATAACGTAACTCCCACGCGGCCAATTGCAGCGCTTGCGCAACATTCAGCGAGCTGTAGGCCGGATTCGCGGGAATGTGGCAGATGCGCTGGCATTGCGTGATGTGTTCGTTGGTCAGGCCCGACCGCTCGGTGCCCACGACAATGCCGACTCGACCTTCTGCGTAGGCACAGACATGCTGCCTGCTAAGGTTCGCGGCTTCGCGAATATCGCATACGGGCGGGCCCAGTACCCGCTCGCGGGCGGTCATGGCGAATGCCATGGTAAGCGGGGCCAAGGCGTCATCCAGGGTTGGTACCAGGCTGGCGTTTTCAAGTACGTCGACGGCCCCGCTGGCCAGTGCGATGGCATCAGGGTGATGGGTTACGTTCTCTTGTGCAGGATTAACCAGGCACAGGTCGCCAAAACCCATGGTTTTAATCGCACGGGCGGCTGCGCCGACATTTCCAGGGTGACTGGGTTGCACCATAATGAAACGAATGCGGGAAAACAAGTTGCTCATTTCGATGATAAAAGCGAAGTCATTTAAAATAGCCAGCTAAAATGCGCTTGTAGCCAACACAGATTTGTTATTAAAAACGGAATTTTATGCACCCCATGCTTAACACCGCCATTAAGGCGGCACGCCGCGCCGGCGCCATCATTAACCGGGCCAGTCTCGACCTCGAGCGTGTGCACGTGGCACGTAAGGGGCCTAAAGATTATGTCACGGAAGTAGACAAGAACGTTGAAGAGGCCGTAATCGACATGCTGCGCACAGCCTATCCTGAACATGGATTCCTGTGTGAAGAGTCGGGTTTGCACGAGGCCGGGCAAACAGTCGACGGCGTACCCGAATACCAGTGGATTATCGACCCTCTCGACGGCACAAGCAATTTTATCCACGGCTATCCTGTATACGCCGTTTCCATTGCGTTGGCACACCGTGGGCAGGTCGTTCAAGCTGTTGTTTACGATCCGAGCCGGAATGAATTGTTTACCGCCAGTCGCGGCGGCGGTGCCTTTTTGAACGACCGCCGAATCCGGGTGTCGGGCCTGACGCGCTACCACGATGCGATGCTCAGTGCTTATGTTCCTGATTCCGGTGGTGGCGTGTCTCCCGATTCGCGTTGGGCCAACCTGCTGTCCGGTTGCGCCAGTGTCCGTCGCATGGGTGCCTCTGTTCTGGATCTTGCCTACGTGGCCAGCGGTCGTATCGACGGTTTTTGCGGCAAGAACCTGAAACGCTGGGATCTCGCAGCAGGCGGGCTCATGATTCTGGAGGCGGGCGGCCTGATCGGCGACTTTGAAGGTGAGCAAACCTGGTATGAAACCGGCAGCGTTATTGCCGGCAGCCCAAAGATTTTCACGCAAATGCTGGCACATTTGAATGCAAAATAAATTGACGCGGGGGCGCAACTAATGGAAACATTTGCTTTCGATTGGATGGGCGATCCCGCAGCCTGGGTCGGGTTGGCAACGCTGATTATCCTGGAAGTGGTTCTGGGTATCGATAACCTGATCTTCATCGCCATTCTGGTCGACAAGCTTCCGCCTCATCAGCAAGATCGCGCCCGCATCATGGGCCTTTCTCTGGCACTGGTCATGCGCCTGGCCCTGCTGACTCTCATGTCATGGATGATCAAGCTGACCCAGCCGCTTTTTTCGCTGGGGCCGGTCGATTTTTCCGGTCGTGATCTCATCCTGATCCTGGGTGGTTTTTTCCTGCTTTTCAAAGGCACCCTGGAATTGCATGAGCGTATTGAAGGCCGGGCCCAACATGCCTCCGGCGCGCGCTTGCATGCAAGCTTTGGGCTGATCGTTACCCAGATCATTATTCTGGATGCGGTTTTCTCGATCGACGCGGTGATTACCGCTGTCGGCATGGTTGAACACCTGTCAGTGATGATGCTGGCCGTTGTGTTTGCCATGGGCGTCATGCTGTTTGCCTCCAAGCCGCTTACCCGGTTTGTGAACGCACATCCCACCGTGGTGGTGTTGTGTCTTGGCTTTTTGCTTATGATCGGCTTTTCCCTGGTTATCGAGGGTTTCGGCTTTCACGTCCCGAAAGGGTACCTGTATGCGGCAATCGGGTTTTCGGTACTCATAGAAGCCCTGAATCAGGTGGCACGTCGGAATCTGAAAAAAGAAGAGCAGCACCGGCCCATGCGGGAGCGGACTGCCGAAGGGATTATGCGCATGCTTGGGCGCAAGCCCCTGGTTGGCCCCGAGCAACCTCAGACCGACAAGTCCACCAGTTCGGCCGCCCAGGTTTTTGGCGAAGAAGAGCGCAATATGGTCAGCGGGGTTTTAACGCTGGCCGATCGCAACATCAACTCCATCATGACGCCACGCAACGATGTTTCGTGGATTAACCTGGACGATCAACCCGACGATATCCGCCAGCAGATTATCAAAACGCCACATAGTTTTTTCCCGGTATGCCGAGGCTCTCTTGACGAGGTTATCGGCATTGGTCGCGCTAAAGAGTTGCTGGCTGACATTCTGACATCGGGGCATGTGAAGTTATCGCGTTTGCGTGATCCGCTGATTGTGCATGAGTCCATCGGGGCATTGCGTTTGATGGAAACGTTAAAACGTTCGCGCGGGCAGTTGGTTCTGGTTACCGATGAGTTCGGCACGATTGAAGGCGTGGTAACGCCCATTGATGTTTTCGAAGCCATTGCCGGCGAGTTTCCGGATGAAGACGAGTCGCCCGACATTATCCAGGAAGACGAAAACCGCTGGAAAGTTGACGGTGCGGCGGATATTCACCATCTCGAGCAAGTTTTGGGCACCGACGGCCTGGTTAATGAAGAAGAAGGCTATTCGACACTGGCCGGGTATCTGTTGGGGCGTTTCGGCCATTTGCCGGCGCCGGGTGCTACCTGCGAGCTCGAGCGCCCGCATGCCAGATTCATTTTCAAAGTATTGCGTCTTGAAGGGCGCAGGATTGCGACTGTGCTGGTTGAACGATCTGCCGTCATGCCCGATGGCGACAGCGTCTCCGACGGATCGTAATGCAGTAAGGAAATATAGGTTGTACATATGACAGAAAGTACCTGGTTTTTGTTTAAGGCCTTGATTCTGGGATTGGTGGAAGGGTTTACGGAATTCATACCGGTTTCGAGCACGGCGCATTTATTATTGATTGGCCAATGGATTGGCTTTGATTCGGGCGATGCGAAAGTTTTCGAGGTGGTCATCCAGTTCGGTTCGATCCTGGCGGTGGTGTGGATCTTCCGACATCGTCTGTGGCAGCTGATTTGGGGTACTTACCGGCGTGAACGCACTGAAGTGGCGTTTACGCGGAATTTGATCATTGCATTTTTGCCGGCTGCGGTCATTGGGTCGCTGGCGATTCAATACATCAAGATGCTGTTTCACCATCCGGCTATATTTGTCGTTACTCTGATACTGGGCGGGCTCATTATGTTGTGGGTTGAGCGCAAGCCGCAGTTTGCCAAATTTGCTGATTCTGCGTCTTCGCCTGAGCAACATAAAGGCAGTGCAGGCCCGTCCACACAAGCGCTGGAAGATATTTCCTGGAAGCAGGCGCTGGCGGTTGGCTGCGCACAATGTATTGCGATGATCCCGGGTACGTCGCGTTCGGGCGCGACGATTATTGGCGGGATGATGGCTGGTATCGAGCGTAAAACCGCAACCGAGTTTTCATTCTTCCTGGCAATTCCAACGATGCTGGCGGCAACCGTTTACGATTTGTACCGCCATGGTTCGGTATTATCCGGCGAGCAAACCAGCGCAATCGTCGTTGGATTTGTGGCGGCATTTTTTAGTGCGCTGGTATTGGTTAAGGCGCTGCTTCGCTTTATTGCCAGGCATACTTACCGCCCGTTCGCGTGGTACCGCATTGCGTTGGGTATTGTGGTGCTGATCTGGTTAAGCCTGGGCAGCTAAGGTTCAGGGGCGCTCAAAGATCGGAAAGTCGTGGTCGGTTGTACTGACAAGCCGCAGTGTGTCGGTCGCAATGTGCAACCAGCCTCCCCGGGGGCTCTCGCTGTGGTCGTAGTCCCAGTCGGGTAAGACTACATGCCGCAGGACACCGCTTTGGCCCAGGTCGAATACGCGAATGGCAGGACGGTGGGTGTGGCCGTGCACCAGGGTCTTGATGTCGTAGTTCATGAACATATCCTTCACCGCCCCGGCATTCACGTTCATGATTTCAGCACGCTTTGTCTTGTTTGCCTGCATGCTGCGTCGGCGCGCCATGCGTGCTATGCGCTCACGCAGGTCGGTACCGAGCGAGAAGAAGAGCTTTTGCACAACCGGGTTGCGCACGATGCTTCTAAAGCGCTGATAAGCCCGGTCGTCGGTGCACAGCTCATCACCATGGGTGAAAAGTATCGCCCCATAATCGGTATGAATGAGTGCCGGCTCGGGCAGCAGCGTTGCGTGAATGCGGTGACACAGTTTTTCGCCAATGAGGAAATCGCGGTTGCCGCGCGCCACATACAACTGTGTTCTTTTGCCTGTGTCGGCCAGTTGGGCCAACGCCTGGGCCAGCCATTCAGGTGGCGCCTTGAGCGCAACGTCGTCGCCCACCCAGGCATCAAACAAATCGCCACCGATAATCAAGGCGTCTGCTTCATTACCGGCGCGCTGAAGAAAAGCCGAAAATTGAGCCCAGGTTCGGGGTGTGTCGGGCCCCAGATGAATATCCGAGGCCAGCCAGACAGTACCGGTCAGTTGCAGCTTATTCGACAACAACAGCTTTTTCGATGATGACATCTTCGACAGGCACGTCTTGATGGAAGCCTTTGCTACCGGTGCTGACGTTCTTGATCTTTTCAACGACTTCGGTACCCTCGATGACTTCGCCGAACACTGCATAGCCCCAGCCGTTGCTGGTGGGTGCAGTGAAGTTCAGGAAGTCGTTGTCCGAAACATTGATGAAAAACTGTGCGGTGGCCGAGTGCGGATCGTTGGTGCGCGCCATTGCCAGCGTGTAGCGATTGTTTTTCAGGCCGTTGTCGGCTTCGTTTTCAATCGGTTCGTGCGTGTCTTTTTGTTTCATGCCGGCTTCAAACCCGCCGCCCTGGATCATGAAGTTGTTGATGACGCGATGGAAAACGGTACCGTCGTAAAACCCTTCACGAACGTACGTCAGGAAGTTCTCGACTGTTTTGGGGGCCTTTTCGGCGTTCAGCTGAATCAGCATGTCACCGTGATTGGTTTGCATGCGAACTTGGGGTTGGTTGCTCATGGACTCACCTTGTGTTGAATGATTATTGGAATTGGCAGCGTTCGCGCTACTCAGGAATGTGGCAATAGCCAGTAGGAACAGAAGAAAGAATGCGGTGCGAAAAGTGTTTTTTGTAAGTTGCATCATGGCGGCAAAAGGAGGCAAAAAAAGAGATCAGGGGTGGTTGCTGCATAGCCCGCCTGTAATCGAGCTGGCGGGCTATGCCTGGCAAAGCCGGGGGCAACCTTGCGTGTTTAGTCCAGGATGTTTTGTACTTCCTGTGCTTTTTGCACGGCGTCTGCAATACCCGATTGCCCCGCCTGGGTGAAGGACTCGTAGGCTTGCATAAGCTGAACCTGACCCAGATTGTATCGGGCCAAGGCATATTCCGGAAACGCCGACAGTGCCATGGTGAGTGCGTCGTAGGCCCGATCAAGCTGCTTTTGCTTGATATAGATCGAAGCCAGGTTGTTCCACGGCTCGGGCAGCTCCGGGTAGGTGATTGTCATGTCGCGATAGATTTGTTCGGCTTCGTTTTCACGGCCCGTGGCGGCAAGGGCCCGGGCGTGAAGAAATGTAAGTTGTACATCCTCGCCCAAACTCTGTGACGCTGCGCGCTGAGCCTCGCGTTTTTCGATAATGACCAGCGCTTCTTGTGCCTTGCCCTGGTTAATCATTTGTTCGATACGGTCGGTAATTTGAGACGGCGTAAGCGGCAAGGAAGTGTCCACGCCTGGTGAGAGCGCCTCGAGAACGTTGGCCAGACCCTGCCAGCCTTTATCGGGTGCCGGCGCGTCATTGAAAAGTTTTTCATCCGTATCGCCGGTTTGGGCAATGGCTTGGGTGGGCGCCGCGAAGGCGAATAGGGCAAGCATGACAGAGAAACAAATTCGACCCATAAATTGACGCACTGATGTGTCCTGTGAAAAAAGGTATCCGGCAATAAAAGCCGGCTCCATGTGGAATTGCTATACTTATCGACCGCCATTTTAGCCTTGCTTGAATCTCAAACGCGAGCCATAGCGCAGATGCTGCACATTTATAACACCCTTTCCCGGCGTAAAGAGCCTTTCCAACCTGTCGAACCAGGTCGAGTTCGCATGTATGTATGCGGCATGACCGTTTATGATTATTGCCATCTCGGGCATGCCCGTATGCTGGTCAGTTTCGACGTCATTCAACGTTGGTTGCGTGTGACGGGGTACGACGTACATTATGTACGCAATATTACCGATATCGATGACAAGATTATTCGCAAAGCGGTGCAGACCGGTCAACGCCTGGGCGAGGTGACGTCTTATTTCATTGACGCCATGCACGCCGATGAAGCGGCCCTGGGCGTGCAACCGCCCGATGCCGAGCCCCTGGCCACCGAGCATGTGGGAGCCATGCTTGATATTATCGGCCGCCTTGAAGGCAAGGGTCTTGCCTATCGCGCGGGCAGTGGCGACGTAAATTACGCCGTGCGCAGTTTCAAGGATTACGGCAAGTTGTCGGGCAAGTCGCTCGACGATTTGCGGGCCGGTGAACGGGTTGCTGTCGACTCCGACAAACGTGATCCACTGGATTTCGTGCTGTGGAAGTCGGCCAAGCCAGATGAGCCGGAAGAATCGAAGTGGCCGTCCGCTTACGGCCTGGGGCGTCCGGGATGGCATATTGAGTGTTCGGCCATGAGTCGCGCCTTGCTGGGTATTCCGCTGGATATTCATGGCGGCGGGCCCGACCTGAAATTTCCGCATCATGAAAATGAGATTGCCCAGTCTGAAGGGGCATTTGATACGCAGTTGGCTAACATCTGGATGCATTGCGGCCCCCTGATGGTGGATGCAGACAAAATGTCGAAGTCATTGGGCAATTTCCGTACGATTCGCGACACTATTGCTGTTCCCGGCACCACGCACGAAGACAGCGCGCAGTACCAGACCAATGCGCGCGAAGCCGAAATGCTGCGCTTTTTTATCGTGCGCAATCATTACCGCAGCATTCAGAATTACACGCCGGATAATCTGCGCGATGCGCAAAACGCGCTCGACCGGCTGTATCAAACCTTGTCGAATGTCGAACCCGAAGCGGTACAGGTTGATTGGTCGTTGCCCGAAGTGGCGGGATTTCGCGATGCAATGAACGATGATTTCAATACGTCCGGTGCGGTGGCGGCGCTATTCGAGCTGGCAGGTGAAGTTAATCGCACCGGCTCTTCCCGCGCAGCGGGTTTGCTAAAGGCCCTGGGCGCCGTGCTGGGCCTGCTGCAGGTCGACCCGGCGGTTTATGCTCGCAGTTCGAGTCGCTATGTCGGGCAGGTTGAAGCGTCGGAAACATTTGATGATTCGCACATTGATGCGCTGGTTGAGGAGCGCGCCGCAGCCAAAAAAACGCGTGACTTTGCCCGTGCCGATGCGATTCGTGAACAACTGCGCCGGGCCGGGATTGAACTTGAAGATAAACCGGGCGGTGTCACTCAGTGGCGGCGGGCGTAGAATAGGCAACTGAACAACTTTATGTCCGATCAATTGGAAGTACCTGCACATAAACCGGAATTCTGGGATGAGGCATCGAAGCAACTCATGCGACGTGACCGTATTCTCCGTAAAATCATTCCTGTTTATCAAAGCGATAGTTTAAAACCGCCGTTTCCGCCATTCATGACACTGGCCAGGGCGATTATCAGTCAGCAAGTGTCCACCAAGGCTGCAGATACGATCTGGGGGCGGTTTACCGGTTTATGCGGCCGTCGTCCGTCGCCTGCCGCCGTCATGAAGCACGACCTTGAAGCATTGCGCGGTGTAGGCCTGTCGCGGCGCAAGGCGGAATATGTATCCGACCTGGCAACGTGCTTTGCCGAACGGAAAGTCCGCCCCGCAGCATGGTCCGGCATGAACGATGAAGAGGTGATCTCCTCTTTGTGCAGTATCCGTGGCGTGGGGCGCTGGACGGCCGAGATGTTTTTGATTTTCAACCTGCAGCGACCCGATGTATTGCCGCTGGACGATGCTGGTTTGATTAAGGCAATTTCTTTACACTACTTTAGTGGTGAGCCTGTTTCGCGTTTTGAGGCACGCGAGGTGGCGCAGGCGTGGGCGCCCTGGCGTACGGTTGCAACATGGTATATGTGGCGCAGCCTTGATTCCGGTGCCCAGTCGCACTAAAGTCGTAAAACCAAATTGGAAAACAAGTACTTATGCGAAATACCTTTCTCGAATTTGAACAGCCTCTGGCCGAGCTGGAGCAAAAGATCGAGCAATTGCGCTACGTGCAGGCCGATTCAGCCGTGGATATTTCGGACGAGGTCGGACGCCTGCAACAGAAAAGCCAGACCCTGGCAAAAAGCATCTACGCCAAGCTCACGCCCTGGCAAACCGCGCTTGTGGCCCGCCATCCGCAGCGGCCCTACACCTTTGACTACATCCGCGAGCTTTTCACCGATTTCCATGAGCTTCATGGCGATCGCATGTATGCAGACGACCAATCGATTGTGGGTGGGCTGGCGCGCTTCAATGGAACGCCGTGCATGGTGATTGGTCATCAAAAAGGGCGCGATACCAAAGAGCGCTCAATGCGTAACTTTGGCATGCCGCGCCCGGAAGGGTATCGCAAGGCAATGCGCCTGATGCGCCTGGCGGAAAAATTCCGTCTGCCGGTGTTTACGTTCGTGGATACGCCCGGCGCCTATCCTGGTATCGGGGCGGAAGAGCGGGGGCAGTCTGAAGCAATCGGGCACAACCTGTATGCCATGGCGGAGTTACGGGTACCCATTATTACGACTATTATTGGCGAAGGCGGTTCGGGCGGCGCCCTGGCCATTGCAGTGGGTGACGCTGTCATGATGTTGCAGTACGCCACTTACGCGGTTATTTCCCCTGAAGGCTGTGCTTCCATTTTGTGGCGTAGTGCCGATAAGGCGCCAACGGCGGCCGAAGCACTGGCCATTACGGCCCCTCGCCTCAAAGAGCTGGGCCTGATTGATCAGGTGGTTGATGAGCCGATTGGTGGCGCTCACCGTGACCCGGTTGTCATGGCGCGCAGTCTGGGGCGCGCATTGGCCGATGCTTATCGTCAGGTGTCCAACATGACAACCGAACAAATGCTTGAACATCGCCTGCAGCGCCTGATGTCCTATGGTCGTTACCAAGAGGCGCGTGCTTAAGCAGTTGCGCGCCAGTGTACGATGTCTGCTGATCCGGGCCTCACCAACCGCATAACGCAAGCCCTGGCTCAAGCGCCTGCGCTACACGGCCAGTTGGGCGTGGCCGTTAGTGGTGGCATCGACTCATCCATGCTGGCGGTGCTTGCCTGCGAATGGGCGCGCGCGCATCGCATCACCCTGCATATGTTTCATGTGCATCACGGGCTGCAGGTTGACGCAGATCAATGGCAGCACCGTGTACACGACCTGGCGCATCAGCTTCGGGTGCCATGTCACAGTGTTCGCATCAACATTGACCCAAAGAACGGAAAAGGCATGGAAGCGGCGGCCCGCGAGGGCCGATACCACGCGCTGGCACAGCTTGCCGGGAAAGTGCAGGTGTCACACATGTTGCTGGGCCATCATCAGAATGACCAGGCGGAAACTGTCCTGCTGCGTTTGCTTCGCGGGGCTGGGCCGCATGGTCTGGCAGCCATGTCGCCTGTCTCGATACGCAATCATTTGTATCTGGTTCGCCCGTGGCTCGATGTGCCGCGCAAAAAGCTTGAGGCGCTTGCCGATGATTATGCGGGGCAAACGGGGTGGTATCCGGTTGCCGACCCCAGCAATCAGCAGGATCAATATACCCGCAGTGCGCTGCGCGGCCGTTTGGTTCCCGAGCTTGATGACCGCTGGCCGGCGTGGCGAGGCAATGTCGTGCGCCATGCGCGCCAAAGTGCCGAGGCACGTGAAATTCTTCAGGAAGTGGCGCTGGGCGATTTCGAGACACTGGCGCCTTCGGGCGATAAAACCAGTTTTTCATTGGCCCGCTGGCGCACCCTGAGCCCGGCCCGTCAGACGCATGTTTTGCGCTATTGGCTGGATTTTCATGGCTTGCCCATGCCCTCGGAAGCGCGGCTGCACGAGCTGATTAAACAGTTGCGCAATTTGCATGCTTTGGGGCATGATCGTCAGATGCGTCTGCACCATGCGAACCATATTATCAGCTGTGAAAAAGGGCGGGTGAACCTGCTGGGGGTCGGCAAAATAGTGCGCTGATGTTACAATTGATGGTTTTATTTGTCGGGCGATAACGACAACACACACTCAATTCAGAGGAAAAGATGTCCCTGATAGTTCATAAATATGGTGGTACTTCGATGGGCTCGGTTGAGCGCATCCAGAACGTAGCCAAGCGCGTGGCCAAGTGGCATGCAGCAGGGCACCAGGTGGTGGTAGTGCCTTCGGCAATGTCGGGCGAAACCAACCGTTTGCTTGGCTTGGCCAAAGAAATTTCCCCGCAGCCCAATGAGCGTGAGCAAGACATGCTTGCGTCAACCGGCGAGCAGGCCAGCAGCGCACTGCTGGCCATGGCTTTAATGGCGCAAGGTGTGCCGGCTCGCAGTTACACAGGCTGGCAGGTTCCGGTAAAAACCGACGCTGCCTACACCAAAGCGCGTATTACCTCCATCGATGATGCCCGCATCAAGGGTGATCTGGCCGAGGGCCGTGTGGTTGTGGTAACCGGCTTTCAAGGCATCAACGACGAAGGTCACATCACGACCCTGGGCCGCGGCGGGTCCGATACCTCTGCCGTGGCCATTGCCGCAGCCATTGGTGCTGAAGAATGTCTTATCTACACCGATGTCGATGGTGTGTACACAACCGACCCGCGTGTCGTATCCCAGGCGCGTCGTTTGAACGTTATTTCTTTCGAAGAAATGCTGGAAATGGCGTCGCTGGGCTCCAAGGTGCTGCAAATTCGCTCAGTTGAGTTTGCCGGCAAGTACCGCATTCCGGTGCGCGTACTGTCGTCGCTTACCGATCCCCTGATGCCGCTTGAAGAGGAAATGAATTCAGGCACTCTAATTACTTTCGAGGATGACCAGAAAATGGAAGCTGCCGTTGTTTCGGGCATTGCCTTTAGCCGTGATGAAGCCAAACTGACCCTGTTGGCCGTTCCGGATAAGCCGGGCGTTGCATACTCAATTCTTGGTCCCGTCGCCGCGGCCAATATTAACGTTGACGTGATCCTGCAGAACCAGTCGGTTCATGGCACCACCGATTTTTCCTTCACTGTTAATCGCAACGACTTCCCGCGTGCGCTTGAAGTGTTGAAGAATCAGGTTGCGCCGGCCGTTGGTGCACGCGAGGTGCAAGCCGACGAAAAAGTGTGCAAGGTGTCGGTAGTGGGTATCGGCATGCGCAGTCATGTGGGTATTGCCAGCCTGATGTTCCGCACGCTAAGCGAAGAGGGCATCAATATTCAAATGATCAGCACCAGCGAAATCAAGACGTCGGTGGTCATCAGCGATAAATACATGGAATTGGCCGTTCGTGCCTTGCACAAGGCTTTTGGTCTCGACCAAGACGGCGATATCCCGGTGGTAGATGAAACTTAAATGATTTTGCCCCCATGGGCATTAATTAAGTGCGTATTCTTATGTTAGAATATTGAGCTTAACTGGAGATGTGGCCGAGTGGTTGAAGGTACTCCCCTGCTAAGGGAGCATACGGCTTATACCCGTATCGAGGGTTCGAATCCCTCCATCTCCGCCAGAGCCTTCTGGCGTTCAGTTTTCAAAAACCCGCAAAGGTAAATGCCCTTGCGGGTTTTTCTTTTGGTACGCTAGACCCACAAACGCTTAAAAAGGTGGTCGCATGATTCTAGATGCATTGGCTCTACTCCATAAACGGGGGATCCAGCCTTCATCAAACACGGT
>CENV01014447.1_pt1 | contig 35776 bp, 33 predicted proteins | sample 530231 | NCBI WGS metagenome assembly CENV01 (sample SAMEA2619815, study PRJEB7988) | marine metagenome | biome: marine biome (ENVO:00000447); feature: surface water layer (ENVO:00002042); material: "saline water (ENVO:00002010), including plankton (ENVO:xxxxxxxx)" | depth 5 m
CGTGGAAGGCATGATCGCCACCCGCGCCGGTGCGTTCGAAGGCGAAAGCGCAACGGTTTACGCCGATCTGGCCACCGCCGCCGGGCTGACCCCGAACGACGTTTACGCTCCCCAGTCCTACGATGCGGCCTTCCTTCTGGCCCTCGCCATCGAAAAGAACGGCTCGGCTGACCGGGAAGGCCTCTCCGCTGCCCTGCGCGAAGTCTCCTCGGCTCCGGGCGAAACCATCCTTCCGGGCGAATGGGAAAAGGCCAAGGAACTGATCGCGGCCGGCACCGACATCGACTACCAGGGCGCCGGCGGCGATCTGGACTTTGACGATGCGGGCGATGTTGACGGCGTCATCGTCGAAATGACCGTCGAAGGCGGCTCTTTCGTCGAAGTTGGCGTCATCGAATAAGCCGACCAGGACCCCAATACGAAAAGCCCGGGAGCGATCCCGGGCTTTTTTCTGCTCAATTGAAGAGAAAATCGAATGGTCGAATCACCGGAAAAGACTGTGCTGGTCCGCAACTATGTTTTTGCCATAGTCGGGATCTGGGTGTTTCCCTTTCTGATCGCAGCCTAGTTCATCGCGAGAAAACAAGCGCCGCTGGCGACCGAGGCGTTCAAGACCCATTACGAGATGCAATTGAAAACGAGCGGAATCGCGCTTGTTTTGGGGGCGGCTCTGACGGCCATATCTGTATATGCAGTTTTTAAGTTTGCGCCGCGTCGTTTCGATGCGGTTCTTGGGCCCGACGTGATGTGGATGATGATTGGCAAGTCGGCCCAGTTTGGCCTTTTGGCGCTCGGGGCTTGGGTGATCCTGCGCGCCGGGCGGGGCCTATACCTCGCCGGCCAGGAAATACCTCTCGCCAGACCGAACTCTCTCTGGCCATGGCCTTGGGCCCAGGGACAGGTCTAAGAGAAAAGCCCGTCCCTGGCTAACTTTTTTAGTCCCGACGCTTGATATGCTCGGGCAACAGCCCCTTGGGCGCAAACCGCAGGGCAATGGTCACCACCAGCCCCAGAACGAAAATCCGCATCTGTACGGCACGAGTTTCGATGTCGGGAATTTCGCCCCAGCCCATCGAGGACGACCAGTTGCTCAGGGCCCCGAACAGGCCCGTCGCCACCTGCTCGGAGAGCATCCAAACGACATAGATGAACAGCCCGCCAAAAAGCGCCCCGAAATTGTTGCCGGCTCCACCCACGATCAACATCACCCAGATGATGAAGGTGTGGTTGATCGGCTGGTAGCTCGAGGGGTCATAGATGCCCACGAACGAAACGAGGATCGCCCCACCAATGCCCATGAGCACCGAGCCGAAAATGAAAATCTCAAGTTGCCGCCCCGTTACATCCTTGCCCATCGATGCCGACGAGATGTGATTGTCACGAATGGCCCGCATCATGCGCCCCCATGGCCCCTGATACGCCCTGTGGATCAAGAACAGCGCCACGATGACGATAGCCACCACCAGCGCGAGAAACCCGGCCCGCGCGTAAACGAAGCTGTCGGTGATCGAAACACCAAACTCCTGATAGTATTGCGGATTGGGTACCGGCCAGGGAATGGGCGAAACCGTTAGCGTGCCGCGCGTCAGCCATTCCATGTTGCGGATCACAGCCCGCAAAATTTCGGCAATCCCGATGGTCGCAATCGCCAGATAATCGGCCCGCAGCCCAAGGCTGACCTTCCCCACCAGAAACCCGATCAGCCCGGCCAGAATACCCCCGAAGGCCCAGCCAAGGATCACCGGCAGGCCCAGCCCACCGACCCAGCCGGCGGTCGAGGTGATAGTGTTGGCGGCCGGATCCATCTGCGTACGAAAGATAACATAGGCGGCAAACCACGCGACAACGATCACCGGCCCGCGCCATTTGCCCGTTATTCCGAACCGCTGCACGCGATGGGCGAAAAAGATGATGATCGCACCGATCGCCGCCGCGATTGCGGTGCGCCCGAGCAGCATCGGGCCCTCGGATTCCCAGAACGCCGCGTTGACCGGAAAGGAGATGAAGGTGACGGCAAACCCGCCCACCATCAGCATGCCCAGAATGCCGAAATTGAACAGCCCGCCAAAGCCCCACTGGATATTGAGCCCCATGGCGATCAGCGCAAAGGCGAAGGCCTCCACCATCAGCCGCACGGTGAACGGGGTGCCCATCATCACACCCACGAAAACGATCAGCGCAAACAGCGCTGCAAACAGCCCGATATAGCGCGCGGTCATGTGGAGGCTCCCCTAAAGATTCCCGTTGGCCGCACCAGAAGCACGACGACCAGGATCACGAAGGCGACGGTGAGTTTGTATTCGGACTGAACCAGGGTCAGCGAAGCGGGGATGTCAAACCAGAGGACATCGCGGAACGGGCGCAGCAGCACCGACCAATTGAACACCGCCAGCGTTTCCGCAAATCCCAGAACGAACCCGCCAGCAATTGCCCCATAGGCATGCCCCAACCCGCCCAGGATGGCTGCTGCAAAGATCGGCAACACGATATTGAAGGCCAGATCGGGTTTCAGTGTTACATCGAGCGCCAGCATGGTGCCCGCCAGGCAAGCCAGCGCACCCGCAATCACCCATGTCACCCGCACGACGAGCTTGGTGTTGATGCCTGAAACCTTGGCCAGGTCGGGATTGTCGGCCATAGCCCGCATCCCCTTGCCCAACCGCGAGCGGGTGAGAAAGTAGTGCAGGGCAATCACGGCGATAGCGGTCGAAGCCACCAGCCAGACCTGCGGCTCTGTAAAGGTGATGGGCCGGGTGACCCCCTCGAAGGGCAATTCGATCCGGAAAATCTGCTTGGGTTCGGTATCGAAGAACGAGCGCGTCTCCACCCCGAAAAACAGCCGGATCAGCCCCTGGATCATCATGGTGACCCCGATCGAGGCGATCAGCAATGTCACCGGTTTTGCCCCGCGGGCCCGAAGCGGCGCATAAAACCCTTTGTCGATCCCCAGCGCCAGCCCCGCCGCCAGCACCATGGCCAGCGGCACCACCAGCACACCGGTCGGAATGGGTGTCACGATCCCCAGCGCCGTCAAAACGCCCGCCAGGATAAAGGTGATGAACGCCCCCATGGTCATCATGTCGCCATGGGCGAAATGGGCAAACCGCAGGATACCGAAAATCAGCGTCACGCCCACGGCGCCCAGTGCATAGACCGAGCCCAGCACCACCCCGCCGATCAGCGCCTGATTGAAGAAAAAGATAAGATCGTTCATGCTTTCATCAGCTCCGGATCACCCGCCAAGAAAGCTCTTGGCCACATCCGGATCGTCGAGCAATTCCTGCCCGGTTCCGGTGAACCTGTTCTGTCCGCTGGTCAGCACGAACCCCTTGGTCGCGAACGCCAGCGCCTGACGCGCATTCTGCTCGACCATCAGGATACCAACGCCCGCGGCGTTGATCTTGACCACCTGTTCGAAAATTTCCATCATGTAGCGCGGCGAAAGCCCGGCCGATGGCTCATCGAGCATCAACAGTTTCGGCCGGCTCATCAGCGCCCGCCCCATGGCCACCATCTGGCGCTGCCCGCCCGACAGTTCGCCCGCCGGCTGTTTGCGCTTGGCCTTGAGATCGGGAAACATCTCATAGACCATATCGAGACTTTCGGTGATGTCGTCGCGCCGCACGAAGGCGCCCATCTCGAAATTCTCGTGTACCGACATTGAGGTAAAGACGTTGTGCTCCTGGGGCACGAACGAAAGCCCCATCGGCACCAGTCGGTCAGCCTCGAAATTGGTCACATCCTGCCCACCGAATGTCACGGTCCCGCCCGTAACGGTCAAAAGCCCGAAGATAGCCTTCAGAGTGGTCGATTTGCCCGCTCCGTTCGGCCCAACGATCACTCCGATATCGGACGCGTCGATCGCCATGTTGACGCCATTGAGGATCGGCGCCCCGCCATAACCGGCTACGATGTCCACAAGATCGATAAGGCTCATTGCACGGCCTCCACCGGGCCACCGAAATAGGCCTCGACGATCATCGGGTTGGCGCGCAGCTCTTCCATATTGCCCTTGGCGATCACCTCGCCCTGCGCCATCACGATCACCGGGTCGCACAGCCGCGCGATCAGATCCATGTCGTGCTCAATGACAAAGAAGGTATAGCCGAGCTCTTTGTTCATGCGCTCGATATTGGCGGCCAGATCGTTGAGCAGGGTCTTGTTGACCCCCGCTGCCACCTCGTCGAGCAGCACGATCTTGGCGTCCACCATCATTGTGCGGCCCAGCTCCAGCAGCTTTTTTTGTCCGCCCGAAAGATTGCCCGCCAACTCGTTCTTCACGTGCCCGAGTTTGAGAAAATCGATGACATCGAGTGCTTTCTGACGCACCTCCGCCTCGCGTGCCGCGGCCCGGCCCGGCTGGAACCACAGGGTCGAAAGGCTCTCGCCCGGCTGATCGCCGGGCACCATCATCAGATTCTCCAGCGCCGTCATCTGGGAAAATTCATGCGCGATCTGGAAGGTGCGCAACATGCCCAGCCGGAACAACTCGTGCGGCTTGAGCCCCGTAATGTCCTGCCCATCAAAGATGATCTGCCCGCTGGTGGGCGCAAAATTGCCGGCCACCATGTTGAACAGGGTGGATTTGCCCGCCCCGTTCGGCCCGATCAGTCCGGTGATCGACCCGCGCTCGACTTCGAGCGAACAGTTCGAAACAGCCAAAAGTCCGCCAAACCGTTTTGAAACGGAACGCACCTCGATTACCGCGTCAAACGCCACGCCTATGCTCAGCCCCTGAATTATTGTTGGACCAAAAGGTCAAATTCGTTGGAATTGCGGCATCTGCTCACAAGCGATCCATTCGGTCAACTCAAAGCGCTTTGAGCACGGCTTCGGCTGTGGACTTGTTGTAGGCCACCGGGATGTCATAAAGCGTCGCAAGCCGGGTCAGCGCCTTGACGTCGACATCGTGCGGCAGCGCGCTCATCGGGTCTATGAAAAAGATCAGCGCGTCCAGCCGCCCCTCGGCAATCATCGCCCCGATCTGCGCATCCCCGCCCAGCGGACCGCTTTTCAGCGCCAGAACCTCGAGCCCGGTTTCCAGGGCCACGCGTCCGCCGGTCGTACCGGTGCCCACCAGCGTGAACCCATTCAACTGGTCCTTGTGCGCCCGAGCGAAGGCGACCATGTCGTCCTTCTTTTCGTCATGGGCTACCAGCCCGATGGTCTTTGTGGTCATGGCACTTGCCGTCCTTGCCCGTTTTTGCTCTTCAACCATGCGATAGCCGCCTTGCCAAGCCCGGCATGCAAAAGGGCGCCCCGATGGACGCCCCTGCAAACGCAAATACTCCGGTCGCTCAGCTCAGCGCGCCGATGACCGCCTCGATGCGCTTCTTCATCGTCCCGGCATCGTAAGGTTTGATGATGTAGTTGTTCACACCACTCTCGATGGCTTCCTTGACCTGCTCCTTATCGGAGCGGCCCGTGGCCATGATAAAGGGCATGCCTTGCGTGCGCGGATGCTTGCGGATCACCTTGAGCAGCGTCAGCCCGTCCACATCATCCATGTTCCAGTCGGAAATGATGAGGTCGACACTTGTCTTTTCAAGCTTGGTCAGCGCATCGCGGCCGGACTTGGCCTCCACGATGTCCTTGAACCCGAGCTGAGTGAGGATGTATTTGCAGATGCCCCGCATCGATTGCTGGTCATCGACAATGAGAACGCTGACAGCGCTGGCCTTTGGCATGGATTCTCCGCCTTCAATACCCGGTCTTCTTCCGGAATGGTCAACCTGCGAAATTAGGGGACAAGCGTTACAATAATCTCAATACAAAGCCTCAAGCTGCAGCCTTGAGTTTCATGAGTGCGCTAACCAACCGCCCGGCGATCTTTTCCACCGGCGCTTCTTCGATCACCGCACCCATCTCGAACGCTGCCTTGGGCATGCCGTAGATCAGGGCCGATCCCTGCGACTGCCCGATGGTGAACGCCCCCGCCTCGCGCATGGCTTTCATGCCCAACGCGCCGTCGCGCCCCATGCCCGTCAGGATTGCCCCCACGGCCATCGAGCCCACCACCTTGGCGGCGGATGAAAAAAGCACGTCCACGCTCGGCCTGTGTCCCGACGTTACCTCATCCTGGGTCACCCGGCATTTGAGCTGGCCCGAGGTCTTTTCCACCCGCAGGTGAAAATCTCCCGGAGCGACATAGGCTGTTCCGCGCTCGAGCACCATGCGGTCGGCAGCCTCGATCACCCTGACCGGCACGAGCTCGTTGAGCCGGGCGGCGAACCGCGCTGTAAACCCCTTGGGCATGTGCTGGGCGATCACGATCGGTGGACAATCGGAAGGAATGGATGAAAGCACCTGCCGGATCGCCTCGACACCACCGGTGGAGGCGCCAATGGCAATAAGCGCCCCCTCGGGCGCCGCAGCCGTCTTGAGCGGCAAATCGGGCGCTGGGGCGCGATGGGCCCGCGCCTGCACGTCCGACTGCGCCGCAAAGCGTACCTTCTCACGCAGCGTTGCGCCGAATGCCTCCAGCCCTCCTGCCATCTCGGTGCCGGGCTTGGCGACGAAATCGACGGCACCGAGCTCCAGCGCCAGCATGGTTTCGGACGCCCCTTTGGTGGTCAGGGTTGAAACCATCACCACCGGCAGTGGCCGCAGCCGCATGATCTTTTGCAAAAAGGCCAGCCCGTTCATATTGGGCATTTCGATATCGAGCGTCACCACATCGGGGTTGAGCGCCTTGATCTTGTCGCGCGCGTCCAGCGGATCATGCGCGGTACCCACCACGGTGATATCGCCCTCTTGCGCCAGGGTTTTGGAAAGCACGTCCCGAATGAGCGCCGAATCGTCGACGACGAGGACCCTGATATTGCTCATGCTGCATCCTTTGCGTCGGCATTTGCCTTGCGTTGATAGACAGTCTTGCCGACCAGTTTGAAGCCCTTGGAAACGGCCTGCAGGTTTTCCGAGTGGCCGATATAGAGAAAGCCGTCAGGCGCCAGAACCTGACCGAGCCGGTCAAACAGCACCCCTTGGGTTGGCTTGTCGAAATAAATTGCCACATTCCTGCAGAAAATCGCGTCGAACGGACCGCTGACCGGCCAGGCCTCGATCAGGTTGAGCAGCTTGAAGGTGACCAGCTCGTGCGCGGCGCGCGGGATACGGATTTCTCCCGTCTCGACCTTTTCGAAAAGCGCCGCCCGTTGCGCGGAGAGCCCGTTGAGTTCGGTGGACGGATAGATGCCTCTGGCCGCCTTGCCCACGACATTGGAATCGATATCGGTGGCCAGGATACGGAAATCCCAGCGCTTGAGTTCAGGAAATGCGGCCAGAAGGCTCAACGCGATCGTATAGGGCTCCTGCCCGGTCGAACATCCCGCTGACCAGATGCGCAGGCGGGGCTTGCCGCCCTTTGTCATGCGCCGCGGCCTGGCGATCAGCGCCGCCACGTGGCTGACAAGATGATCGAAATGGTGATCTTCGCGAAAGAACCGTGTCAGATTGGTGGTCAGTGCATTGACGAAATCCTGATCGTCCTCGGGCCGACCCCGCATCTCGAGAAAATCGATATAGGCATCGAACCCAGGCAACGAGAGCCCGCGCACGATCTTGGACAGGCGCGACACCACAAGCGTGCGCTTGGCGTCGGAAAGCGAAATCCCCGCCACGCGATAGACGCGCTCGCGGATTCGCGAAAACTCTTTTTCGCTAAGCGGAAATTCACCAGTATCCATACAAGTTCCGACTCCCCGATGCCGGTCTGCGCCCAGAAAAAGCTAGGCTCTGCCGGCAGATTGCCCCGCCGGCTGCGCGGTGAGCGCCTCGGCCTGTTGTTTTGCCTTGTCTCCGATCAGATCGACATCGGCGCCTGCCGCCACAAGCGCTTGGTCCCCGCTTGCCAGATTGGCCCCGATCATTGCCGTTTCCTCACTCAAATTCAGTAAATGGGCTGTGACCACACCCATGGTCTCCGCCAACCCCCGCGCCCCTTGCACCCCGGCATCGGCCTCCCCCAGCCCCGACTTGACCAGAGCCCTTATGTCCTTGGAGGTTTTGGCACTCGCCTGAGCCAACTCGCGCACTTCGCTGGCCACCACGGCAAACCCCGCGCCCTTCTCTCCGGCCCGCGCTGCTTCCACGGCGGCGTTGAGCGCCAAAAGATTGGTACGGAACGCCACCTCTTCGATCCCTGCGACAAGCTTGTCGATCTTGCCCACCAGCCCGGTCACCGCCATCACCCGCTCACTAGTCTCCTCGGCCGACGCCATGGCGATCTCGACATCTGCCCTGATTCCTTTGGTCCCTTCAGCGGTGCGTCCGGCCAGCAACCGGCCGGCATCGATCTCGCCCCGTGCCGTCTCAATATGGGTGCGCGCATCATCGGCCGACTGCGTCAGGGTTTGGGCTGCCTCGCGGCAGATTTCGACAAGCGCGCCGACCTTTTCGAGCCGTGCGCGGGCTTGCCTGTGCATATCGAGCGCTGCTTGGCGTTCTGAATCGATGCCTTCGATCTGCCGCGCCAACCCGGTGATCCGCGCCGCCAGGCCGTCATTGCCGCCCGCATCTGTGATCGGGGTGCCCTGCGCCAGCGCATCGAGCCGCGCCGCCGCCGCATCGAGCGTTGCCAGCCCTGCGTTGACCAAGTCGAACTCGGGCACGTCCTCGACGATGTCGGTGCCAATCCGGTAGCCAACATGCCCGCCGACCAGCGCCTGCCCAATCTCGTCGAGCACTTGAGCTGGAACCACCCGGCCCGGCCGGTCGATCTCGATCAGCCAGCGGTCCGGGGCCAGCGCGCTGACGGTTGCCATATGGCGCTGACCGGAAAGCGCGATGGCATAATCGGCCGGCTCATCCCCAAGCGCGAACACAATGCCCAACAGAGCCGCAGCCGTGTCGGTTTCGGCGCATTCGGGCGCCAGGGCCGTCAGCCCGGCGCTCATCTTGACGATAACTCCTTGTCCATCGACCAGCATAGCCGGCCGTGCGAGCGTCTCGAATGCCGTGCAATAGGTCATGGCGCGTTCGAGCCGTAGGCACATATTGGCGGTGATGGCGCGCATATGCTCGATTTCACGGCTTTTCCCGATCGGGCCGCTTCCCACCGCCTCGCCCAACGCTGACAGCACACGGCGCTGCGCTCGGTCAGCCAGGATTGCGACAGCAAGACTCACCGCAATCGCCGCCACCCAGACCCCGGAGATCGCCAGCGGCCACCATGAAAAAGAAGAAAAATTGACGGCCAGAAACAGGCAGACCGCGAGGGTCGCCGACCAGAGCGCCAGCAATGCGGTAACGAGGCGGGTTCGAGCCAATGGACAGCCGACAATAAGAATGCGTCGCGTCACCCTAAAAGCCTATGGTTAACGCTTCGTGAGCGACACACGTTCGCGGTAAGATTGTGGGAAGGTCTTCGCCTCACCCCGTCTGGCTCTGTATCGCCCTTTCAAGCACAGCGAAGATCTTCGGGTCTCCGCACTGCGCAACATTGAACCGCATGAAACGCCCGGCGGTCCCCGACGCGCTGTAGACGTTACCCGGCGCCGCAACGACGGCGTCCACCAGGGCCGTTCGCGCCACCTGCGCTGAATCCACCCCATCGGGCAATTGCCCCCAAAGGTTGAATCCGCCCCGTGGCAAGATCCACGGCTCGATCCCTATGCGCCCCAACGCGACCGCCGTTTCGCCCTGCGCCCGTGCCAGCTTGCGCTGCAGCTCCTCGATATGGCGGCGATATCCGCCTCCGGCCAGAACCCCGGCCACGACTTCGGCGGCCACAGGGCTCGGTCCGCCGAACCCAGCGGCAATCTGGAGATCGATAAGCCCCTCGATCCAGTCCGGGCGCGCCGCGATATAGCCGCAGCGCAACGAAGCCGAAATCGTCTTTGAAAAGCTTCCGATGCGCACCACCCGATCCAACCCGTCCAGACCCGCCAGATGCGGCACCGGCTCGGGCGCAAAATCGGTAAAGATATCGTCTTCGATGATCGTGACGTCATGTGCCGTCAGGGCTGACAGCACCCTGTGCGCGGTTTGAGCCGAAACCATCGCCCCCGTCGGATTATGCAAGCCATTGTTGGTGACATAGAGTTTTGGCCGCTCGGCGGCCAGAACCGCCTCGAAACGCTCGATATCCGGCCCGCTCGGCGTATAGGGCACCCCGACGATTTTCACCTGATGAGCGCGCAGCAGCGCGCGGAAATTGAAATAGCACGGATCGTCCACCACAACCGTATCGCCTGGCCGCAGCACGAAACGGCACACTAGGTCGATGGCGCTGGTCCCCGACGCCGTGAGCAAGAGCTGGTCGGGCGCCGTCTCCACGCCGTCTGCCGCCAGCCGCTTGCTGATGATGCGCCGCAGCGCTACCGAACCGCGCGTCGAACCATAATCGACAAGCGCGCCATCCCCGCTCCGGGCCAAGGCTCGCATGCCCTTGCGGATCGCCTCGGCGGGCATCCAGTCCGCCGGCAGCCAGCCACAACCGGGCTTGAGCGCTTGGGGGTCCGCGTCAAGCGATTGCCGCGACACCCAGAACGGGTCGATGTCGCGTTCCTTGGGCGCGATCTCCTGGGCCAGCGCCAAGGGTGGCAGCGCCGTCGCGCAAACATAAAACCCCGATCCGCGCCGCGCCCGGATAAACCCTTCGGCCACCAGCCGGTCATAGGCCTCGACCACGGTAGAGGGAGAAACGCCGATCTCGGCGGCCAGCGCCCGGATCGAAGGCAACCGGTCGCCAGCCACCAGCACCCGGCTGGCCACCCGCCCCCTGATTACCTGCATCACAGTCGCCGTCCGTCCGCCAATCTGCCCGATTACATTCAAATGTATGCCTGCCCTTGCCGATACAATTTTTCACTATTGTATTGATCTGTGCCTGTTCTGGCCAGTCCCTTCTCTCTAGCCTCGTGCGCTGATTGGAAAAGGTCCGCGTAAAGTGAAATCATCTCTTCAGGGCTGGGGCAGCGGTTTGCTCGGCGTCGTTATCTTCTCTGGCTCGCTCCCCGCCACCCGTGTCGCAGTCGCCGATTTCACCCCGCTGTTTCTCACTTCGGCCCGCGCTGCCATTGCCGCACTGCTTGCTGCAACCTGCCTTGCGGTACTCGGTCAGCCCCGCCCCCGTCCCGCCGATCTCTTATCGCTGGTCATCGTCGCCGTCGGCGTGGTTATCGGATTTCCGCTGCTCACGGCACTGGCCCTCGAGCACATCACATCGGCACGCTCCATTGTCTTTATCGGTCTACTTCCACTAGCCACAGCAACGTTTGCCGTCCTACGCGGCGGCGAAAACCCTCGCCCCGCCTTCTGGCTGTTTTCGGGATTAGGCAGCGCCATCGTGATCGTCTTCGCCATCTCGGGTGGCGGCGCGGGATCGCTAATCGGCGACCTCTATATGGTCGCGGCCATCATGGTATGCGGTTTGGGCTATGCCGAGGGCGCAAAACTGTCGCGACGGCTGGGCGGCTGGCAGGTCATCTGCTGGGCTCTGGTGCTGTCGGCACCGCTCATGGCCGCACTGGCGCTCGCCAACCTGCCGCACTCATGGCATTCCATCGGTTCCACAGCTTGGCTCGGCCTGGCCTATGTCTCGGTGTTTTCCATGCTGGTCGGCTTTGTCTTCTGGTATCGCGGTCTGGCGCTCGGCGGCATCGCCGGCGTCGGACAACTCCAACTGCTCCAGCCCTTTTTCGGGCTGACGCTTGCTGGTCTTGTCTTGGGCGAACCCGTCGCCGCCTCGATGCTGGCGACTGCCGCCATCATCGTTGTCTGCGTCGCCCTCGCCCGGCGCTTTGCCTGACGGGTGCAGAACCAGTCTGAATGCCGAGTGGTCCTAGAACAATTCGATGTCGTCGAGCACAGGCTTGGCGGGTTGGCGGTTTGCAATCGCCAACTCTTCGCGGACCAGCTTGGCGTTATCGGTCGAATCGAGCCGCTTGACGAAAGCCCGGCCCGTATGGGGCTGGAACATCACCCGCCGGGCGTAATTGCCACCCATGTCCTGGCTTGAAAGGATATAGCCTTCATTGCCCAGGAACTCGCGAACGAACTCGATATTTTTCATCCCCACATCATGCATGCCCGCATGAATGTTGCCGCCCCCGAACACCTTGAATTCGAGGTTGCTTTTCCGCCCCGTTCCCTTGGTCAGGACCATATTGATGAGCTGTTCCATGGCAAACGCGCCATAGCGCGCCGATTCCCCAAACCTGTCCTTGGACGACCCCGACTGGCTGGCCAGAAGGAAATGATTCATACCCCCCACCTGCGCCACCCTGTCGCGCACGCAGGCCGAGATACACGAACCCAAAATCGTCGAAAACGTCGCATCCGGCTGGTTTGATATTACACAATCGCCCTGGTGAACGGTGGTCACCACGCCACGGGTGAAAGTATCGGGCATCAAGATAAATCAAACGGCATTGACCGCTTCCCTGCACCTTTTCTGCAAAACCGGCGCGAACCGGTTTTCCCGTTGAATTTTTCCGACCCTATCGCGCCATTCGTTAGCCATTTGCTAACCCTAACCGGCGATGACTACGGATAGCGGAAATTGGCAAGCATCGGTTTAGAAGTCTGCCATTATGATCGCCATGATTGTGAATCGGGGGTGCCGTGCATGAGCTTGCACAAGCTGGCCAGAGAGCTGGAAGAAACCGCTCGCCAGACGGCGGAAATGGTCGACGGTATCACCGCCAGCCTTCTCACCCTCGGCGACACCTCGATCGATTGCAACGCAGCCCGCTCCATAGCCATCCGCCAGATCGTCGTAGCCCTCCAGATGCAGGACCGCATTGAGCAGCGCTGCCGCAACATGGCTGACGCCGCACGCAAGATCGCCGACCTCTCCGATGGCAGCGATGCCCAGGCCGCCGAAGGCGTCTGGTCGACCCTGACCCTTGACGAGTTGCGCGACGAATCCCTCTCGGGTATCGCCGCGCGCACCAATTCGGGCGAAGTCGAGTTCTTCTAGAGCGTTTCCTGCCCGCCGGTCACAGCGTTATCGGATGACCCTGATCGTCGGGTGCCTTGGGTAGGAACCGCCCCACCCATTTGCCGAAGCCTTCGACATAGGTCAGCATCACCGGCACGACGAGCAGCGTCAGCAATGTCGAACTGATCAACCCGCCAATCACCGCATGCGCCATGGGCGCGTTGGCCTCGCTGCCCGGATGCAGCGCCAGGGCCAGTGGCAGCATGCCGAAGATCATGGCCATCGTGGTCATGATGATCGGTCGGAACCGCGTACCGCCCGCCTCGATCAGCGCCTCCTTGAGCGGCAGTCCGGCTTTGACGTGCTGATTGGTGTTGTCGACCAAAAGGATGGCGTTCTTCACCACCAGCCCCATCAGCATGATGAAACCGATCATCGAATACATATTGAGCGTTGATCCGCCCACCAGCAGCCCCACCAGAACACCAACAAGCGACAGTGGCAATGCGGTCATGATGGCGATCGGCTGCAAAAAGCTGCCGAACTGGCTGGCCAGAACAAGATAGATGAACACAATGGCAAGAAGCAGCGCCGCGCCCATGCTCGATGTGGTGTCTGCCAGCATTTCGGCATCACCGCCCTGCTCGATCGCAACGCCCGCCGGCAAATCCAGTGCCGCCACCGCCACATCGATATCGGCAATCACATCGCCCAGCACGCGGCCATCCACATTGGCGCTGATCGTGATCTGGCGCGCCAGCGCCTGCCGTTCGATCTCGCTCGGCCCCAGCGTCCGAGCAAGGTTTGCAACCTGCCCGAGCGTGACCGACATCGCCATGCCACTATTGGCCTGCTGGGCAATTGGCAGCTTGGAGAGCCCATCGATATCGGATCTCAACTCCTGGGGCAGCCGCACCATGACGTCGATACGGTCATTGCGCTCATTGGTCCATTCGCTGGCCACTTCGCCCGCGATCATCACCCGCATCGCCGAACCCACCTGCTGCGCCGAAATGCCCAGATCGCTCGCCGCCTGCCGATCCATCACGATATCAAGCATGGGCTGAGCCTGTTGCGTGCTCATCTTGACGTCGATAGCACCGGGCACACTGGCCACCGCATTGGCAACCATTCGCGCGCCCTCGGTCAGGCCCTCGAGATCGCCACCGCGCAGATTGAGCGTGATCGGCGCACCGCCAGCCCCCAGGCCGCCGCCGGCACTGGCCGTCAATGCGATCCCCGGCACTACTGCCGTGGCGCGCCGGATCTCCTCGATGATCGCGACGTCAGAGAGTTCGCGTTCACCCGGATCGAGCAAATTGACGGTGATGGCCGCCATATTCTCACCGCTCGCCGTGCCCGAATTGACATTGGTGTAGGTGTTCTCGACGCCCTCGATGCCGCGCACGATGGCATCGACCTGCCGCGCCTTGATCGCTGTATAGTCCTGTGACGATCCGATGGGAGTTTCCACCTCGATATTGATCAGGCTGCTGTCGCTCACCGGCATGAATTCGAACCCCACCAAAGGCACCAGCGCAAAGCTCGAAACAAAGATCCCCAACGCCGCAATCAACGTCATCACCCGATGGCGCAGACTCCAGCCGAGCACTTTCTTGTAGCGTCGACCCAGCGCCTCGAACCCGTGCTCGAATTTTGCAATTGCCCGGCCCAAAGGTCCGCGCCTGGCACCTGGGTGGGCGTCCGGATCGTACCAGACGCTCGACATCATCGGGTCGAGCGTGAAGCTGACAAACAGCGAGATCAAGACGGCAACCGCAACGGTCACACCGAACTGCAGGAAGAACTGCCCCACGATCCCGTCCATGAAGGCCAGCGGCAAAAAGACCGCGCAGATCGAAAGAGTTGTTGCCAACACCGCCAGCCCGATCTCATTGGTCCCATCGAGCGCCGCCTGGAAATGGCTCTTGCCCATGTGCAGGTGCCGGGTGATGTTCTCACGCACAACGATCGCATCATCGATCAGGATGCCGATCGACAGCGTCAGCGCCAGCATGGTCATCATGTTGAGCGAGAACCCCAGCATGGAAATGACTGCCAGCGTTCCAAGGATCGAAATCGGCAGCGTCATGCCGGTGATCACCGTCGACCGCCACGAATTGAGGAACAGAAAAACAATAGCCACGGCGAGCAGGGCGCCCTCCAAAAGCGTGGATTCGAGCGTGTGATAATTGGCTTCGATCTGCTCGGCGCTGTCCTGAAGCACCTCGATCCGCGCACCCTCAAGCATTCCGCCTGCGTTGAGCTCGGAAACCCGGTCGTGAACCTCATGGGCAATCTCGACGGTATTGCCGCCATCGACCCTGGAGATGTTGATCGCCAGCGCCTGTTCCCCGTTCTGAAGTGCCAGCCCGTCAAGCTCGGACTGACCGCGCGCGATCTCGGCCACATCACCCAGCATGATAGTCTGGCTGCCCTGCCGTGCCACCACGATGGACGCAAAATCGTTTATGGAATCAAGCTCGGTGTTGAGCTGCACGGTCTGGACCAGAAGCCCGTCATCCACGGATCCGGACGGAATTGTCATGTTGTCGCTGGCAAAGGCCGAAACCACTTCCGAGACCCCGATGCCATAGGCATTGAGCCTGTCGGGATCGATCAGGATATCGATCTGCTCTTCTGTGGAACCGACGACTGTCGCGCTGCCTACCCCTTCGACATTGGTCATGGAAGGCGCAACGATGTCATTGGCGATCCGGGTCAGATCGGTCAACGACTGCCCTTCCCCGCTCAGTGCCAGCGACACCATGGGCGTTGCGGTCGGATCAAACCGCAGGACCTGCGGCGTATCGGCTCCGTCGGGCAGCGTCACTGCCGCCAACCGGTCGCGCACTTCCTGGGCGGCCTGTATGCTGTCGGTTTCGAGCGTGAACTGCACGATGACCGTCGAATGGCCCGAACTCGATGTCGAGGACACCGTGTCGATCCCCGACAGCGTATTGACCGCTTCCTCGATCACTTCGGAAATCTCGGTCTCAACGGCCTCGGGCGCAGCCCCCGTATAGGGGGTCAGAACCGCGACGACCGGAAAATCGACATCGGGATACTGCTCGATCGACATCGACCGGAACGCGTTGATGCCAAAAACCAGTATCGCGACCATGACCATGGTCGCAAACACCGGATGACGGACGCTGATGCGGGTCAAAAACATCTCTAGAGCGCTCCAACAACGACATTCTGGCCCGCTTCGAGCCCCGAGAGCGGCAATGCCACCACCACTTCGCCGGCCGTGACCCCTTCGGATATCTCGATCAGGCCCAGCCGGTCCCAGACCTTTTCAACGCTGACTGGCTGGCGGGTCACTTCGCCATCGACCACCGCCAGCACATATCGCTCGCCCTCGCTACCCAGCACCGCATCCTGAGGCACAGCGATTGCATCACTTGACGACTCGGTCACGATCCGGCCGATAACGAACATGCCGCCGCGCAGCTGCGCATCCCGATTGTCGAGCCCCAGATGCACAACGACCGAACGTGTACCCTCTTCGGCGACGGGGTTGATCCGCTCTACCGCCGCCTCGAACACAGCACCATCGAGCCCATGCACCTCAAGGCTGGCCGTCTGCCCGACCGCAATCGATGCTGTTTGCGCAAGCGGCACCATGGCATCGACCGTCAAACGGCCCAGATCCACCAGCGATATGACCACGGTGCCCTGGCTCACCACCTGTCCCGGTTCGACCATGCGGCGAGAGACCGTGCCGTCGAACGGCGCCCTGACAAGGGTGCGTGCGATATTTGTCTGCACCTGCTCGACCTGCGACTGCAGCGAGGCAAGGCTCGCCTCCAGCCCCTCGACATCGGCAATGGCCGCGTCGAGCGTCGCCTGGGGCGTCGATCCGCGCTCGGCGAGCGAGCGGACGCGATCGAGCGTCTGTCGCGCCGCATTGAGCTGGATTTCAGTCGAATTGAGCGCGCTCTGTTGCTGACGCAATTGCAGGTTGAGGTCGGTCGCATCGATTTCGACCAACACGTCTCCTTCCGACACCGTGTCACCCGCCTGAACATGGACCTGATTGGCAATTCCGGCCACCTGCGCGGAAATGTCCGCGCTTCGGCCCGGGCGCACCGAGCCGGTAAAGGCAATCGCCTCCGAAAGATCGCGCGGCGCGACGTCATAGACCTCGCTTGTGTGCAACTGCATGACGCGCGGCTCGGCGGTCACCGGGTCGGCCACATCCTGGGCCTGCGGTGCATCGAATGCGCCGCTGAGGGCAAATCCACCGCCCGCCAGAATCAAAAGGACAATGGCGGCGCCAGCCCAGCGGCGGCGAGCGGGCTTGGCAGAAGAGTCGGCAACTGTTTGAGTGTGTTCGGTCATGATCCAACACTGGCGCGAGTAAATGATGTCGGCATCAATCGGCGCGCTGGATTGCAGCAACATTGCAACTCTTGCCCCGACCGCGCAATGTTGGCGCAACCCAGCCCTGCAAAGAACACAGGGCTTAGGAAGGTTTTAGATGCGGATATTGCTGGTTGAAGACGAAAACGAGATGGCCAGTGTTTTGAGGTCCGCCCTTGCGCGCCACTCCATTGTCGTCGATCACGCGGCCAGCCTCGAGATCGCCCGCGAAGCATCCCTGAGCCACACTCATGACGCCGTTCTGCTCGACCGCAAGCTCCCCGATGGCGAGGGGCTCTCGCTCATTCCCGAACTGCGCCGGCAAAACCCTGCCCTGCCCATCATCGTTCTCTCAGCCCTGGGGTCCCTCGACAACCGTGTCATAGGGCTCGACGAAGGCGCAGACGATTATCTCGCCAAACCCTTTTCCATCGACGAGTTGATGGCCCGCCTGCGCGCCGTCTTGCGCCGCCCCGCCCAGATGCGGTCCGAAACGCTCATGATCGGCGCACTGGAGTTCGAGCCCGAACACAACGCGGTGCGGATCAATGGCCAGCCGGTCGATCTGCCCCGCCGCGAACTCCTCGCCCTTGAGGCGCTCATCAGGCGGGCCGGACGCACCGTCTCGCGCGATACCCTCGAACAGGCAGTCTATGGCTTTGACGACGACATCGCCTCCAATGCGCTCGACGCCCATCTTTCACGTCTGCGCCGCAAGCTCGCCGCCGCTCGCGTTGAAATCCACGCCATTCGCGGTATCGGCTATCTGCTTAGGGAAGTGCAATGATCCTGGGGCGCTGGAACTCGCTGCAATACAAGCTTACGCGCAAGCTGGTGTTTTTCCAGATCCTGGCGCTGATGGCCTTTGCCTTGATCGCATCGGTGCCCATCTCCAGGTTTGCCTCGGGCGTAGGGCTCGATGACCGCATCATTCCCGTCATCGCCGATTCCGTGTCCTTGGAAGACGGTCAACTGGTCGTCGGCGATGACGACAAACTCGCATCCATCAAGGATAGGTTTCCAGCCTTCTGGTATTATGTAAGGACCGATTCCGGGCAGGTGGCGAGCGATGGCCCGATCCCGGACGCCTTTCGCCCCGCCCTTGAGTATCTGGGGTTCATCTCTTTTGGCGATTTCGGCAGCGAAGCCTTCCCCGAAGTCGCGTCCCTGATCGTTCGTCAGGCCGAATCCGATGCCGGTCGCCTCCATATCGCGACCGGCGGCGGTCCACGATTTGATTGGCTTTCGGTCGGTCTGCTGTTTGCTAACAAGTATTTCGTGATCTTTTCCGCCGCCCTCTCCCTGGTCCTGATTATCGCCATCCCGCTCACCCTGCGCCGCGAATTGCGCGGCCTCGACAAGGTTGCCGAAGAAGCCTCCCATATCGATGTCGATCAGCCCGGAATGCGGTTGACCACCGCCGGTATCCCGCTCGAAATGCAGCCTCTGGTAACCGCCTTCAACGACGCCCTCGTCCGGGTCGATGACGGCATCGAGCGGCGCCATCGTTTCATGGCTGATGCCGCCCATGAACTGCGGACCCCCATCGCAATTTTGCAGACCCGGGTTGAATTGCTCAACCCCGGCCCCGAGCGCACCCAGTTGATGCTCGATGTGGCGCGGCTCTCCAACCTCGCCGATCAACTCCTCGACCTGCAACGCATCGATGTTGGCCATTCGCGCTTTGAAGCCATCGACCTGGTCAGGCTGGGGGCCGATGCCGTCGCGGAAATGGCACCCCTGGTCATCGCCTCCGATGACGAAATCGACTTCGGCAGCGACGCCGAGACGGTCAATGTCAACGGTGATAGCATTGCGCTGACCCGCGCCATTACCAATTTGATCCAGAACGCCATCTCCCATGCCGGCCAATCCGCCAAGATCAGCGTCTCGGTCTCAAGCGATGGCACCCTGACCGTTGGCGACAGCGGGCCGGGGATCGACCCCACACAACGCGCAAAGATTTTCGAACCCTTCTATCGGGTAAAGCCGGCCACTCGCGGCGCCGGACTGGGGCTCAATCTCGTCCAGGAAATCGTCCTGCGCCACAAGGGCACCATCAAGGTCGGCCAGTCCCCGCAGGGTGGCGCCGCCTTTACCATAGCCCTGCCCCTTGCATCGCCCGGGCACGAAAAAGGCCGGGTTCCCAAGAACCCGGCCGATAATCGGATCGTCATGCAAGAGGCTTAGATCAGCCCGGCGCGCTCACAGTCGCTGACCGTGATCGTCTTGAGCGAAATGCCCGAAGCGACCGACTGGGCAAGACCCGGCGTATAGTCGGACCGGTCCGATACGCTCATCGAACCGATCTCATCGCAATAGCTTGCGACATGGGGCAACCCCTCAGCGCTGACCTGCACGGTGCCGACCGTGGTCTGGGCGAATGCAGGAATGGCAAAGAGCGAAAGGGCAACAGCAAGAGTGGTCTTTTTAAACATTTTTTGGGTCTCCATTAATTTGACCGCGACCCGTCAGGATCGCGATGAAAAGACCCTAGCGCGGACACATTGCCCCAACATTGCGCGCCGTTTCGCCTGAAATCCGATCAGCCTTTGACCGCTCCGGCCGTAAGCGACCGGCTGATCTGACGATACATGACAAGCCCCAGAACCGCCGGCGGCAGCGCGGCGACAATCATCACCGCCGAGGCCGTGCCCCACTGGATACCGCCGCCGCCCGACGAAAAGAAAAACGATGCCCCCACCGTCATCGGTACGGCATGGCGCGTTGTCAGCATCAGCCCGAAAAGAAACTCGTTCCAGGCCGTAATGAACCCGAAGATAAAGGTGGTGACGATCGCCGGACGACAAACCGGCGCGATGATCGAGGTGATGATCTTGAGCCGGCCGGCTCCATCCATATGCGCCGCTTCGTCAAGTTCGACCGGAATGTCCGAGATGGCGTTGACGAGGATGACCAGCGCCAGTGGCAGATTGACGATGACAAGTATCAGACCCAGGCCCAATTGGGTATCGAGCAGGCCGACCCATTGAAACATCATGTAGATGGGGATGGCGAAGATGATGAGCGGCAGAGCACGCAGATTGACAATCAGCGGCATCAGCATGCGCCGGCCATACCCGGCCCTCGCCACACCATAGGCCGCAGGAAAGGCAAGGATGATGGCCAGCGTCGTGCCGATCAGCGCGGCTACGGTTGAATTCCACAGATAGGCAAAGATGTTGAGCCGATCGGTGACCTGCAGCACGGCGATGTAGTTTTCCAGCGTTGGCGCCTCGATCCACAGGCCCGGATTGGTGGTGATCTCCCGGCTGCTCTTGAACGAGGTCACCAGCGTGGCGATCACGGGGAAATTAAGGGCGAAAGCCGCGATGGCAAAGACCACCCAGCGCAGTGCGGTCACGATCATCTCGCTCTCCTCGCAAGGCCCTGATTGATGAAAAACAGCACACCAAAAGACGCAATGAACAACAGCACTGATGCAGCCACCGCAGGCCCGATCTCACCCTGGCGGAAAAACGCTTCATAGACATAGATCGACAGCGAGCGGGTCGACCCTCCCGGACCGCTCCCCGTGAGCACATAGACATTGTCGAACACCCGGAAGCCGTCGATGAAACGGATGAACAACGCAATGGCAATCGTGGGTGCCATCAGCGGAATTTCGATGCGCCAGAGCATGTCCCATCCGGTCGACCCGTCCATCTGCGCGGCCTCGCGTACCTCAAGCGGGATGGCCCGATGCGCCATGTAAAACAGAAGAAACGCAAACGGCGTCCACTGCAGGGTTTCGACAACCACGAGCGTCCAGAACGCGTTTGCCACGTTGAGGAAAGCGGGAGCCGAACCGAACCACGCCCACAGGTAATGTGGGACCGGTCCCACAAATTCGTGCAGCACCAGCCGATACATCAACCCCACCAGAGCCGGCGCAACCATTAGCGGCAGCATGATGATGGCCAAAAGCCAGGAGCGCTTTTCAAACAACGGCGCCAGAAAGATCGCGAGAAAGAAACCGACAAGACATTCGGCCAGAGCGGTGATCACCCCGAAGCGCAGCGAAAACCAGATGGCGCGCCAGAAATCCCCATCGGTGAGCACCGAAACGTAATTGGAAAAGCCGCTCAACTCCGGGGCACGCAAGGTCTGAAAGCTCACGCTCGAGAGCGAATAGACGATGTTGACCAGCGCGGGAAAGCCAAGAAACAGCAGCAGGAAAATGACCATGGGTGCGCTGAGTACGCCCCATTCGAGATGCCGTTTTCTGTCCATCCGCTTTTCCATTGGGTCCTTTGAAACAGAACAAGCGGTCGGACGGTCTTGATCCCATCCGACCGCTTCGCATTGCGATTACTCGCTGAGCAACTCTTCCATACCGCTGGCGACAGCAGCCAGCGCCTCGTCGAGCGTTTCCTGCCCGGTCCAGTAGCCGGTGAAGTGCTGGGCCTGGAGCTCATAAACGCTCAGCGCGTTGGCTCCGGTCGCCCCATCCATCACATAGCCGTACTGGCTGGCAAATTCGCCGAGTTGAACCAGATCGGGACGGTCCTCGGCGATGGCCGCGACAACTTCGGGCGTAAGCGCCGGCGCGCCGCTGTTGGCGGCATAGGCAAGTGCTGCGTCTTCGGTTGACAGCCATTGCAGGAAGGCCAGTGCCCCGTCCTTGTTGGGCGCGTTCTGGTTCAGCCCGAGCCCGAGCCCGTGAATATGGGTGGACCGACCCTCGTCCCCAGCCGGCGGGGCAACGATTGCCACCGTATCGGCAACGGCAGGTGCGGTTTCGGGATTGGTCAACTCGCCCGCCGCGCCATTCCACTGCAGCATCGTCGCCACCTGTCCTGAAACGAAGGCCGCATTGGCTTCGGGGAACTCATAAGAGGTCGAATCCGCAGGCGTTGCGCCGGCATCATAGAGCATCTTGTAGAGTTCGAGTCCGCGCCGGTACGCTTCGGAATCGACGGTGATATTGCCCTCATCGTCCATCCAGTTGCCGCCGTACGAACGCGCCGTCGACTGCCATACCATCATGTTGAACAGAAGGTTCTGCATCTGCAGCACGGTGCCGTAGCGCGTGGGACTGTCGGGATTGACCGCCTGGGTAAAATAGAGCGCCGTGGCCGCGTAGTCGTCCCAGGTCCACTCATCGGGCGCCTTGGGTTCAAGGCGTTCACCGAGATACTCTTCGGAGATATCACCATAGGTTTCCGCTGCCGCCGGATCACTCAGCAGCCCATCGATCAGATCCTCGCGGAAATACATGAAATGCAACGAAAGATCGGTGGGCACACCATACTGGTTGCCCTCGAACTGCATGGTCGAAAGAACGGATTCCCCGTAAACGGCTTCGGCCTCGTCCGCGAGCGTTACAGGCTCCATGAACGGCGCATACCGACCAATGGAATAGGTGGCGATCAGGTTGAGATCGAAGGCCTGCGTGCCTGCGGCAAGATCGGCCTGCAATTTGTCCCAGAACCCGTCACGGGCGAAAAAAAGCACCTCTACGCGGTCCTCTTCGGCCAGACCTTCCTGGCCGTTGTAAATCTCCACAACAGCCCGCAGCGCGGTTTCTTCCGGACCACCCGGCCAGCCCAGTACGGTCACTGCGGCCTGTGCGCTGGCGAGCGGTATAGTGGCGGCCATGAGCCCGGCCGCCAGGCCTTTTAGTATTGTGTTACGCATGGTTGTTTTCCCTTTGGTTGGTCGTATTACCCTCGGATGACAAAGCGATCCGGGCGATCCCTACGATGCCCGCTCGCCCGCCCAATTGCGCCGCGACAAGCGTTGGCCGCTGACGCGATGGCAAATCTGAAAACGATGCGGCAATGCGCGCGATGAAGCCGGGCGCCAGACCGATCGAGCCGCCGATGATGATCTTTTCAGGCGCAAGACCGAGCTGGATATTGGCGCAGAGCGTCGCGATGCGGTGCGCCGAAAGGGCGATGATGGAGTCCGCCCAGCCCTCGCCTTCCGATGCGGCCTTGAAAACCCCGCGTGCATCGGTGGCGTGGCCTTGGGACCGCGCCGCTTCAGCCATCCACCGGCCGGCCGCCCGGTTCTCGATGGGCGTGTTGTCGGCTATATCACTGAGGAACTGCCCGAAATGCCCGGCCATCCCTTTCAGCAATTGCCCCTCGGCCACCACGCCGCCGCCAATCCCGGTCGAAATGGTCAGAAAGACACAGTTTCTGGTTCCCTGCCCGGCGCCCAGATCAAATTCGCCCCACGCGGCGGCCTGCGCGTCGTTGAGGGCTATGGCAGAAACGCCAGCCAATTCGGCCAGCATTGCGGTTAGCGGATAATCGGGTGGAATGGATAGGGTCTTTGGGTTGAGCGCTGACCAGCGCCCGTTCTCGACAATGCCGGTCACCGCCGCACCGACACGGCTGTAGCGGCCACGCCAACCGGGCGCCCGCGTCAAAAGGTCGGCAATCCAGGCGCGTGGGTCGCCCGAAGCGGGCGTGGGCATGTCCACGGCCTCCTTGATGGCTGCCCCCGACACCAACGCACCGAGAATCTTGGTGCCCCCGATGTCGATGGCCAGAACCGTATCTGTGGACACGCCCTCAGACATCGGCTCAGCCCCTCGCCCTGTCGCGAGCTTCGTGGTTCCAGGCATCGATGGCGTCCCTGTACCAGGAAACGATATGCTCGGTGCGGGTAATGGCTGACCCGACGACCACCGCATTGGCGCCCATCGCCAGCGCCTTGGCCGCCTGTTCAGGACTGCGGATGCGCCCTTCGGCAATAACGAACCCGCCAAGCCCGGCCATCGCGGCAATAAGCTCGAAATCGGGTAGTGTGGGCTCAGGGCCTTGTCCCACATAGCCCGAGAGCGTCGAGCCTATGCAATCGGCACCGGCGGCAAGCGCCGCTCTGGCATCATCGAGATCGGCGCAGTCGGCCATGGCCAGCGAGCCGCCATCATGGATCGCGGCCAGAATGTCCCCAATGCTGTCGGGCCGGACGCGCGCCGTGGCGTCGAACGCAACGATAGCGGACCCGGCGGCACTCAGATCGCGCGCCATCGCGACGGTTGGCGTGATGCGGACATCGTAATCGTCGAGATCGTGCTTGATGATACCAATGATTGGCGCATCGGTGACCGCCCGGACGGCCTCGACGTAAGCCAGCGACTCGATGCGCAATCCCACTGCGCCCGACGCCAGCGCGGCCAGCGCAAAGCCAACAACGCAAGCCGCATTGTCCATCGGCCCGCCCGGAACGGGCTGGCAGGAGACGATCAATCCGGCATCGAGTTTTTCAAGCAGCGCGTGCAAAATATCCATCCTTGGTTGGGATGGAACGATAGCACTGGAGGGTGGGTTGGCAACTGGTTTCTTACTGGTATTATCGATGCAATTCGAGGACGAAGTCGTAAACGTCGCCGCGATAGCGGGTCTGGGTAAATTCGACAACGCGGTCGCCGAAAAAGCAGCGCCGCTCGACGATCAAAAGGCTCGCATGGTCTTCGAGCAGCAGATGCGCCCTGTCGAGTGCATCGGCTGGCCCGGCCTGCATGCGCTGTAGGGCGCGCTGGGGCAGGACCCCCACCGAATCGAGGGCAGCGTACAGCGAATCGGCCACCAGGTGCGGGTCGCCCAGAATGGCGGCCGGCACCGCTGCTATTTCCATGGCGATGGGCACGCTATCGGCCGTGCGTACCCGCCTCAGGCGCAATATCGAAGCATTGGGGCCAAGCCCTAGCGCCATCGCCTCACCCGGAGTGGGGAAGGTTATCTCCTTGGAAATCCAGATACATCCAGGAACAAATCCCCGAGATTCCATATCTTCGGAAAAGCTCGATAGCCGCGCCAGCGATTTTTCGACGCGCGCCGTCACTTCCGTCCTGCTCCCCTGTCGCCGACGAATGATGCCCTCGCCAATAAGCACATCGAGAGCCTTGCGAACGGTGACGCGAGAGACGCCGAGCCTGGCCACGAGGTCGCGCTCGCTCGGCAGCAGCATGCCGCGCTTTAGGTGCCCGTCGGCAACAAGACGTTCTATGGCCGATACGAGCCTGCGATAAAGCGGCTGGCCATTGCCCTGCGCAAGCCCGGCCGAGAGCGCAGCAATAATGGTGTCCTGAATCATGTCATCTCCCCTGTGAAAAATTAATCACAGGAGGCGCTGGATGCAAACTGGTATTATTTTTACGCCGCCATTTGCGCCACACAATGGAATTGTCACGGCCAAAAATGGTGGAGTCGAGCGGAAGTTACCCGCACATTGACAGACCGGTGTTTGTCGCTTATACGTATTATCAGCTTATACGTATAAACAAGCCTCGGAGGAGCGCAGCTTGTCAGGCCGCATGACACAGAAAGCGATTGCCAAACTCGCCGGCGTCAGCCAGGCCACCGTTTCGCTCGTCCTCAATGGCAATGCCGATGACCGCCGCCGCATCCCCGAGCAGACCCGCGAACGCATTCAGAAGGTGATTGCCGAAACCGGCTATGTCGCCGACCCGGTCGCGCGCCGGATGGTCAATGGCCGGAACAATATTCTCGGCGTCTTTACCTACGAACCTGCCTTTCCAAGTGCTCAGGCCGATTTCTTTGCGCCATTCCTGTTCGGCATTGAAGAAGCCGCCCAGGAGACCGGGTACGATCTTTTGCTGATGACCTCGGCGGGACGCGGCGCCGATGGGCGAAAGCAGATTTTCAGCGAGGCCAACCGCCTGCGGCTCGCCGACGGATGCATCGTTCTGGGCCGTCAGTTCGATGCCGATGAACTCGCCAAGCTTGTCAGGGGCGACTTCCCCTTCATTGCCGTCGGACGACGCGACGATGCCGGAGGGCCGGTACCCTATGTGGGCGCCGACTACGCGACGGCCACGGCAAAGCTGGTCGAAAAAGCAATGGCGCTGGGCCACGTCAAATTCGCCTATGTCGGCCCCAATATCGGCGCAGAGTCGACGGTCGACCGGTGGACGGGCTTTAAAAGGGGAATGGCGGACGCGGGAGAACTTGTGCTTCACGATCCCAAAGTGGAGATCGATCCCGAGGATTTTCTGACGGCGATCCAGTCCCTTGGAGCCACTATTGTCTTTCTGACGGAACTGGCCGACGCCATTCCGCTCAAGCGGGCGGCGATCGCCAGGGGCATGAGCGTTCCCGGCGACCTTTCCATCGTCGTGCTGGGCAGCCATATCCGGCCCGGCGACACTGTCACCAATTTCACCACCTACGCCGTTCCGCGCGAGGAGATGGCTCGCAAGGCCACGCTCGCTCTGATCGCCCGGCTCGAAGGCCGGGCCGAGCTGGAGCAGACATTGCTTTGCTGCGAGCAGGTCGCGGGCGAAACCCTCGGTCCCATCAAACCCAAGAGTATATCGTGAAAGACTATTTTGCAGACATAGCCATCATCGGCGGCGGCCTGGGCGGCGTGGCAGCCGCGCTCGGCGCCCTGCGCTCGGGCCGCTCGGTCGTTCTGACCGAGGAGTTCGACTGGATCGGCGGACAGATGACCAGCCAGGCCGTGCCCTCCGACGAGCATTCCTGGATCGAGCAAATGGGCGGCACCCGCACCTTCCGGCAATTGCGCACCGCCATCCGCCAGTTCTACCGCGATCACTATCCGCTCAACGAGGCAGCGCGAAACTGGTCCGATCTTAACCCCGGCGCCGGCTGGGTCAGCCGCATGTGCGTTGAACCGCGCGTGCCCCTGGCGGTAATGGAAGCCTGGCTCGCCCCCTATATCGGTATGGGCAGGCTCCAGCTCTTCAAGCCCTATCGGCCCATCGAGGCCCAGACCGACGGCGATAGCGTACGCTCGGTCACCTTGCGTCAGGTTCAGACCGGCGAAAAGATCGTCGTCTCGGGCAAATATGTGATCGATGCCACCGAACTGGGCGACCTGCTGCCCCTGACCGGCACCGACTACGTAAAAGGCTTTGAAAGCCAGGCCGAAACCGGCGAGCCCAGCGCGCCCTCAGAGGCGCAGCCCGAAAACCAGCAGGCCGTCTCGATCTGCTTTGCCGTCGATCACGTCGATGGCAATCATGTGATCGACAAGCCGAAAAACTACGACGAATGGCGCGCCGTCCAGCCCGATTTCTGGGGCGGCCCGCTGATCGGTTTCAAGGCGCCTCATCCGCGCACGCTCGAAATCGTCGAACGCAGCTTCACCCCCAACCCCGACGATAATCCCCTGGACGTCGATGCGGACCAGCGCCGCAATGCGGGCGATGCAAACCTTTGGACCTTCCGCCGCATCGCAGCGCGCCGCAACTTCACCCCGGGCGCCTATGCCTCCGACATCTGCCTCGTCAACTGGCCGATGATCGACTATTTCGAAGCGCCCATCATCGACTGCACCGAAGACAAATACGCCCACCGGCTCTCCCGCGCCGCCGAGCTGTCCTATTCGGTCTTTTACTGGCTCCAGACAGAAGCACCCCGCGTCGATGGCGGGCAGGGTTTCCCCGGCCTGCGTCTGCGTGGTGACGTCACCGGCACCGAGCACGGCCTTGCCATGGCCCCCTATATCCGCGAAAGCCGCCGGATCAGGGCGGTGACCACCATCACCGAACAGGATTTGTCCTACGCGGTGCGCGGGGATGCCGGAGCGGTCAATTATCGCGACAGTGTCGGCACCGGCATGTACCGGATCGACCTGCACCCTTCGACCGGCGGGGACAATTATATCGACGTGCCCTCCTGCCCGTTCGAAATCCCGCTCGGTGCACTCCTGCCGCGCAATCGCTCCAATCTCCTGCCGGCCGGCAAGACCATCGGCACCACCCACATCACCAATGGCTGCTACCGCCTGCACCCTGTCGAGTGGAACATCGGCGAAGTGGTGGGCCGTCTGGCCGCATGGTGCCTCGACAACGAGCTCACGCCCCACGCCGTTCAAGCCGACGACCGCCGGCTCGAAGACTTCCAGACCCATCTCCATCACCACGGCGTCGAAATCCGCTGGCCCGACATCCGGGCCTATTGACGCCAAACCATCATCTCGAGGAGGAAATGATGCACACCAAAATGCTTTTGAAATCGGCCACCGCCCTTGCAGGTCTCGCCCTGCCGCTGGCCACCTTCGGCCCGGCGCTGGCCCAGGATCAGGTCGATCTGCGCATGACGATATGGAGCGCCAACGAGGCTCATCTCGCCATGTTCAACGAGATCGCCGACGGGTTCGCCGAACTTCATCCCGGCGTAACCGTCACCTTCGATTCGCTCCCCTTCGACAGCTACACAACCACCCTCACCACCCAGATTGCCGGCGGCAACGCACCCGATCTGGCCTGGATTCTGGAAACAACGGCAGCAGATTTCGTCAATTCGGGCGCCCTGGCGCCGCTGACCGAAACATTTGCGGCCACCGAGGGCTATGAACTCGAGGACGTAACCGAACAGGCCACAGCCCTGTGGCGCGCCGATGGCGAGCTTTACGCCTATCCGTTCTCGACCTCACCCTTTGCGCTCTTTGTCAATAACGACCTGATCACCGAGGCCGGAGCGCAAACGCCCGCCGAGCTGATCGCAGCGGGCGAATGGAATTGGGACAATGCCATCGATATCGCCGCCACAGTCGCCGATACCGGCGCAAACGGTCTCATCGTGCGCGATTTCAACTACCAGATCTGGCAGAACCTTGCCTCGATCTGGCGCGGCTGGGGCGCCGATCCCTGGAGCGAAGACGGCACCACCTGCACCTTTGCCGATGCGGAGATGGTCGATGCCATGAGCTTTATCCACGCGGCGATCTTTGAAACCGGCGCCATGCCCGGACCGGGCGAAAACGTCGATTTCTTCACTGGCGATGCGGCCATGACCATCACCCAGATTTCCCGCGCTTCCCTGCTCCCGCAGGGCGATGAAGCCTTCGACTGGGATCTGGTACCGCTGCCCTCGGGCCCGGCGGGCAACTATTCGGTGATCGGTCAGGCCGGCATCGGCGCCTTTGGCATGGGCGACAACGTGGATATGGCTGTCGAATTTCTGGCCTATCTCTCCAACCCCGAAAACAGCGCCAAACTGGCGCAGTTTTTCCCGCCGGCCCGCCAGAGCCTGCTCAACGCCGAAACGCTGGGAACCACCAATCCGCTGCTTTCGCCGCAACAGCTCGAAAATGTCGTCGTCGCCGGGATCACCAATGGCGTCGTTCTGCCCGGCCATGCCGGCTTTGCCGAGATCCAGCAGGTGGCACGCGCCGAACTCGACGCCCTCTGGCAGGCCGATGCTGACGTCGAAGCGGTTTTGACCTCGGTGTGCAACCGCATCACCCCGATGCTCTGATCGGATACAAGCCAATGACTGCCGCGGCCAAATCTTCATCCCCACCAGCGCGAAAACGTCCGTTCTGGACGATGGAGCGCCGCGACAGCCTTGCGGGCTATCTGTTCATTGCCCCGCAAATGATCGGCATCACCGTTTTCGTTTTGATCCCGCTCGGGCTGGTCTTCTGGTATTCGCTGCACGAATGGAACGTCCTGGCCCAGACCTTCCGCTTCCAAGGGCTGGGCAATTACCAGACCCTTCTGAGCGATCCGGGCCTGCCGCAGGTTCTGGGGGCAACCGCCATCTTCTCGGTGGGGCTCGTGATCTTCAACATGAGCCTTGCCCTGCTGCTGGCCGTTCTGCTCGACCAGAAGCTCAAAGGCATCACCCTCTATCGTACGCTGTTTTTCTCGCCCGTTGTCGTCTCGCTGGTCGCCTGGACCATCGTCTGGGGCTTCCTGCTCCAGAACAATGGCGGCATCAATGCCCTGCTCGCCACCTTCGGCATCGAGGGCCCCAACTGGCTTCGCCACCCCACAACCGCGATGATCTCGGTCATCGTCGTTCAGGTGTTCAAAAATGTCGGGCTCAATATGGTGTTGTTCCTCGCCGCCCTTCAGGGCGTGCCGCGTGAGCTTTACGAGGCGGCCCGGGTCGATGGGACACCGGCTTTCAAGCAGTTTACCCGCATCACCCTGCCCATGATCAGCCCAACTGTGCTTTTAACCTCGATCATCACCATCGTGGGCTCGCTCCAGGTCTTTGCCCAGATCGCCGTTCTGACCCAGGGCGGACCGGGCATGTCCACGACCGTTCTGGTCTACTACCTCTACCAGCAGGCCTTCCAGTTCCACAAATTCGGCTACGGCGCCACGCTGTCGATCCTTCTGTTTGTGGTCGTGGCCGTCCTCACATTCATCCAGTGGCAGATGCGCCGCAAGCTGGTGTTCTATGAAAACTGATCTTTCCCCGCGCATGAAGGTTCTGGTTTACGGCCTGATGAGCGTGCTGCTCATTCCATTCGTCTTTCCCACCTGGTGGATGGTGACCTCATCGGTCAAACCCATCTCCGATATCTTTGCCTTTCCGCCCGATATCGTCCCGACCCGGTTCGATTTTTCCACCTACGGGCGCGTCTTCGAGCTCCAGCCTTTCGCGCAGCAATACTGGAATTCGGCCTATATCGCGGCGCTGGTGACCGCCGGCACCATGCTGTTCTCGTCGATGGCCGGCTATGCCTTCGCTCGCATAAAATTTCCTTTCGCCAACACCTTGTTCATGATCCTGCTGATCGGGCTCCTGATCCCCGCCGAGGTGACCATTGTACCCCTGTTCCAGATCTTTCTGGGCTGGGACATGATCAACACCCATTGGCCGCTGATCCTCATCCCGATCTTTGGCGCCCCATCGGTGTTTGCGACCTTTGTCATGCGCCAGTTCTTCATCGCGCTGCCCAAAGAGCTCGAGGAAGCCGCACGCGTCGACGGGCTGGGCCGGTTCAAGATCTTCTGGACCATCGCCCTGCCGCTGGCCCGGCCGGCGCTTGGTGCCGTCGCGATCTTTACCTTCCTTCATTCCTGGAACCTTTATCTCGAGCCGATCGTGTTCCTGTCCTCGCCGGCCAATTTCACGCTGCCGCAGGCCCTGACCCAGTTCACCGACGCCTATGGCGGCGCCCTGTGGAACGTTCAACTTGCCGCCGCCACCATGACGGCGCTCCCCGTCCTCATCGTTTTCATCATCGCCCAGCGCCAGTTCGTCGAAGGACTGGCCCATTCCGGGCTCAAGGGTTGATCCATGGCTTCCGTTACGCTCTCTGACGTCAAGAAATCCTACGGCAAGGCCGAGGTCATTTTCGGCATCGACATCGATATCGCCGATGGTGAATTCGTGGTTCTGGTCGGACCGTCGGGCTGCGGAAAATCCACCCTTCTTCGCATGCTGGCCGGGCTTGAAACCATAACCGGGGGCACGATCGAAATCGGCGACAGCGTCGTCAACGATCTCGAACCCAAGGACCGCGACATCGCCATGGTGTTCCAGAACTATGCGCTCTACCCGCATATGACAGTGGCCGCAAACATGGGCTTTTCCCTCGAGCATCGCCGCGTGCCCAAGGCCACCATTGCCGAACGCGTGCAATGGGCTGCGGGAATTTTAGGGCTCGAACCCTATCTCGAGCGCTACCCCCGCCAGCTCTCGGGTGGCCAGCGCCAGCGCGTCGCCATGGGCCGCGCCATCGTGCGAGATCCCAAGGTCTTCCTGTTCGACGAACCGCTTTCCAATCTCGACGCCAAACTGCGCGTGGTGATGCGCGGCGAGATCAAGGCGCTCCACCAGCGGCTCAAGACGACAACGGTCTATGTGACCCACGATCAGGTCGAAGCCATGACCATGGCTGACAAGATCGTGGTTTTGAGCGGCGGACAGGTCGAGCAGATCGGCGCGCCACTCGAACTTTACGACCGCCCCGCCAACCGGTTCGTGGCCGGCTTCATCGGCTCGCCTTCGATGAATTTCATTGAGGGCCAGGTGGGGGCTGACGGCTTTGAAGCCAACGGGACGATCCTGCCCTGCCCGCCGGGTGTGCCGGTGGGAACGCGGGCGGTCTATGGCGTCCGCCCAGAACACTTCACGATCGCGCCCGACGCCCTAACCGCCGAAATCCTGATCGTCGAGCCCATGGGATCGGAAACCCTGGTTACCATGCAACTGGGCGAAACCTCGGTGATCGGTCTGTTCCGCGAACGCATCGCGGCAGCGCCCGGGCAAACGCTCGGCGTTTCGATCGATCCCGCCAAGGTCCATTTGTTCGACACGGAAACCGGCCAGCGCCTCACCTGACGTCGCGCAATAACTCGCTTTTCGACGCCTGCGCTTACCGGCTCATCTGGCGCTGGAAGCCCTGCGTAATTCTGTCGCTCTGAATGCGCCAGGACAGCATATCGAGCAACAGTGCCTGCTTGATCGTTTCCGCCTCGGTGTCCTCCCAGAGATTTCGGCTTTCCCGCGGATCGGCCTCAAGATCGAACAATTGCCCCTCTTCGGAATCGACGAAGTGGACGAGCTTCCATTTGTCCTTGCGGATCATGGTCATGAACTCGGTTTCTTCGAGAATCTTGTCGTTCGCATGTTCGGAAAAGACGCTGTCGCGAACCACCCTCTTGTCCCCGGCGAGATAGGAACACATCGACCGCGCCTCCATCCAGACCGGGGGTGATATTTGCGCCAGTTCGAGAACTGTCGGCCCCAGATCCATCAGCGATACCAGATCGCCGATCTGCAGATCGTGCTCGATCCCAGGCCCGCAGATGATCGCCGGCACCCGGACGCTCTGCTCATACATTGTCCATTTCTGCGAGTGTCCGTGATCGTTGAGGCAATCGCCGTGGTCGGACGTAAAGACGATAATCGTCTCGTCCAGCACCCCCCGCTCTTCAAGGGCATCGATGATCTTGCCCACTTGCGTGTCGATCATCGAGACATTGGCATAATAATGTGCACGTTGCCGGTGCATCTGCTCGGGTGACGGATCGGCGAGATGGACGACTGCGTCGTGATCGTTCGCAAGATGCTGTGCGCGCAGCGCCCGCAACGGCGCCGGCTGCGCATCGAAATCTTCGTCTCGGACCGGGCTCGGCAGCGCCCGGTCGGCATATTTGGCAAGATAATGCGCCGTCGGATCGTATGGAGGATGCGGTCCGGGCAGTCCGACCTGTAGAAAGAATGGCTCCCTGCCCGGATAGCGTTCCAGCCACAGGCTTGCCAGATCGCCGACAAAGACATCGGCGTGCAGGTCTTCCTCGAGTTCCCATGTGAAGGCACCGAGCCGTTCGGCATAATCCTCGCGCCGGCGATAGGTCACGCGGCTTGGCTTTTCATGCCCCCGTGTCCAGAGCGCCTTGTCCCATTGATCGAGGTAGAAGGCGACGTTGGGATGGGCTCGATCCTTGTTTTCGACCACGTGACGCTCGTGAAATCCGAAAGCGCCTTCAACCGGATTGGTGTGCATCTTGCCGACATTGACACACCGGTAGCCAGCCTCATTCAGCAGCGTGACCCAGGACCACGGCCACGGCTCCCCGTTCCGCATGACGCCGTTGGTGTGCGGAAAAACCCCCGAAAACAGGGACGCCCGGGAGGGCGCGCAAGACGGCGAGGTCACATACATATTGGTAAAGCTCGTTCCGCGCCGCACCATGCGATCGAGGTTTGGCGTTTCCATGTGATCGAACCCCAAGGCAGCGATGGTGTCGAACCGCTGCTGGTCGGTCACAATGAAAACGATATTGGGAGGACGGGTTGCACCCATGGACATGGCCTTGAACAAAAGAGCTAACGGATGGCGTTGTTGAGCCGTTGGGTGGCATCGGGCAACGAGGTGGTCGCCCGCGGCGGCGCCTGGGCGGCTTCGGAATCGAGAAAGCGCACGATTTCGGCCAGCAGGGCATTTTCGGCCAGACTGTGCTCGGGATCGCCGGAAATATTGCGGGTTTCCCGCGGGTCGCTGGAAAGGTCGAAGAGCTCGCTCTCGGTTTCTCCCCCGCTCCAATAGACGGTCAGCTTGTACCGCTTATCGCGCGCCATAGTCGCCCGCATCGGCGGTTCCCAGAAGGAGCCGGACCCGTTGATGCCCGAGTTCCGGTACGCGCAAATCGAAGCGCTGCGTTTCGTGGCGCCGCCCCCTGCCACCGCGACAAGATCCTCGCTCGACGGGCAGCTGTCGGTGCCGAGCCCTGCCGCCGAAAGACATGTAGCGGCAATATCGTGTCCCTGAACCAAGGCATGCGAACGGCCGCCGGCCGCAATTTCCCCCGGCCATCGCAGCAAAAGCGGAACCCCCACCGTCGGTTCGTAAAGCGCCACGCCCTTGACGAAAAGCCCGTGGTCACCGAGCTGATCGCCATGGTCGGACATGAAAATGACCAGCGTATCCTCGGTCAGCCCCGCATTGTCCAGCGCATCGAGAACCCGGCCCACCTGTTGGTCGAGAAACGCGATCGACGCCGCATAACCCTTGCGGATGGAGGTGATCTCTTGAGGCGCAAAGTCGGAAAACCGGCCCAGATAGGAGCCCTCCTGCTCGCGCCGCACGCATTGCGGCAGGTCGGCACGCGGTGGTATGGGCGGCGGGATCCGCGCTTCGTCGATGGCGTCCCCAAAGGTTGCCGGATAATCCTCATAAGGATCGTGAGGATCGAAAAGACTCATCAGGCAAAAGAACGGCCTGCCGTCATCGTTTGACGCGTGCAGGAAATCGATGGTCCGGTCCGCAGCCCATTTGCTCATATGCAGGTCCGGGGGGTGGTGAAGTTCCCGCCTGCCATTGCGCGCCAGCGCATCGCGGAACGCGGGCGCGGTCTCGGCAAGCCATTGCGCATAACCGTTGAACGGGCTGTCCATGGCGACCGAGGGCTCGAGGCACCATTCATAGATATCGAACCCGTCGTTTGGAAGCCTTTGGGTCTGCTCCTGAACGCGGCTGGAAACGTGCAGCTTGCCAAACAATCCAGTGCGATAGCCGGCCTCAGAGCGCAGGCGCCCGGTAAACAGCGTTTCGTGGGCAGGAAGGTTGTCGTGAACCCCAAGCACCCCATGGTCGACAACGGGCTTACCCGTAAAGATGCTGGCCCTTGAGGGCGTACAGATGGGGTTATCGACGGTGCAGTTTTCAAACAGCGTGCCCGACGCCGCCAGCCGGTCCAGATTTGGTGTCGGGATCCAGTCGCACCCATAGGCGCCAAGCGTGTCGCGCCGCTGCTGGTCGGTCATTATCATCAGGATATTGGGAGTTCCCATGCGCGTCTCCATCAGACCATGATTTCGGGGACGGCCCTGATCGCGGCCGCGCGCAATTCAGGCACGACCGCCGGATCGATCCAGCGATAGGGCTGGCGCAGCCGCGTGCCCACATCGGCCCAGCCGCCGACCGCCGCCAGCAATTTGTCGAGCGCCGCGTTGGAATAGAGCCCGCTCGTGGCGAACGGGGCGATATAAATGTCCAAAAACCCGCGCAGCCGGGTCTCGATCTCGCGCGCCTGCGCCAGATCATCGACCATCATCTGCGTCCAGAGCTGCGCCCCAAGGGGACTGAGGCAGGCGACATTGGAAAACGCACCGGCCGCCACCCCTTCACCCACCCCGGTCGCCAGATGATGCCCGGGCACGAAAATCGGCCAGTTCGAAAGATACCGGCGCGCCTGCTCGTACCATGCACCATCGCCGTCACCGAGCTTGATCCCGGCAATACCGGGAACCGGTCCCAGGATTTCCGCAAGTTCGGAGGGCGAATAGACCCGCTTTGCGTGTGGCGGGTTGTAAAGCACAAGCGGCACCCCAC
>CENV01053568.1_pt1 | contig 35743 bp, 34 predicted proteins | sample 530231 | NCBI WGS metagenome assembly CENV01 (sample SAMEA2619815, study PRJEB7988) | marine metagenome | biome: marine biome (ENVO:00000447); feature: surface water layer (ENVO:00002042); material: "saline water (ENVO:00002010), including plankton (ENVO:xxxxxxxx)" | depth 5 m
CGATCTTGTAGGGCACCATTTTGATGTCCTTCTGCACCACGTCGTCGTCAAAACGACGGCCGATCAGACGCTTGACCGCGTACAGGGTGTTGGTGGGGTTGGTCACCGCCTGACGCTTGGCGGCCTGACCGACGAGGATTTCGTTGTCCTCGGTGTAGGCGATGATGGACGGCGTGGTACGCGCGCCTTCCGCGTTTTCGATTACCTTGGTTTTGTCCCCTTCCATGACAGCGACACAGCTGTTGGTGGTGCCAAGGTCGATACCAATGATCTTACCCATAATGTTCCATTCTCCTTCACACGGTCCGGACCCCTTCAGGCCGCCCGGACAGCTGAACCTTATTGACTTGCCAGCTATATGGCGGCTGGCTTGCGCTTTTCAAGAGTGCCGCGAACCGGCCGGGGCCGGACCCGCGACACCTAGCCGGCCTTGCTGACCACCACCCGTGCCGGGCGGATCAGACGACCGTTGAGCTGATAGCCCTTTTCGAGCACTTCGATCACGCTGTTGGGCTCCGCGTCCGGCGCCGGCACCATGGTCATGGCCTCATGGTGTTCCGGGTTGAACGGCTGGCCCTGGGGATCGATCTGCTCCAGGTTGTACTTGGCGAACACATCGAGCAGCACCTTGAGGGTCAGTTCCAGCCCCTCGCGGGCGGGCTGCAGGGTCGGGTCGTTCGCGTCCAGGGTGGACAGGCCCCGTTCCAGGCTGTCGGCCACCGGCAACAGATCACCGGCGAACTTCTCCAGCGCGAACTTGTGGGCGCTCTCCACGTCCCGCTCGGCGCGGCGACGCACGTTCTGCATTTCCGCCTGGGCGCGCAAATCCGCCTCGGCCAGCGCCTTTTCCAGGCGGGCCACGCGCTCACGGGCCTCGGCCAGTTCCTGCTCGGCGGTGGGCGCCTCGGCGTCTTCCTCGACGATCTCCGGCTCCTCGCGGGGAGCCTGTTCGTTCACCTCGGGCTGATCGTGGCCCTGCTTTTGTTTGTCCTGATCGCTCATATCCACTCCAAAGTCCCCGGTTGCGGGAAAGCGAGCAAAGATATGGGAACGGCACGGCGGGATTCAAGGGCCGTGGCGGGAACCGGCGCTGGCGCCGGTGTTACAGCTGGGTCAGGGCGGCGGACAGAATGCGGGCGGTAATGTCCACGGTGGGGATCACCCGCTCGTAGTCCATGCGGGTGGGGCCGACCACGGCGAGCACGCCCATGGGGCCGTTATCGACCTTGTAGGGCGCGGACACCAGGGAGTATTCCTCGAACGGCTGATAGCCGGACTCCCGGCCGATGAAAATCTGCACGCCGTCGGCTTTGACGCTGCGTTCCAGCAGATGAAGGATGTCGCGCTTGCGGTTGAAGGCCTCGAACAGATCGCGCAATTTCTCGATACCGCCGGCTTCGGCGCTGTCGAGCAGATTGGATTCCCCGGACACCACGTAGTCCGAGTCCTTGTTCTCCGGCCGCAGGGCCTTGCCGGCGATGTCCACGGTGGTCTGCATCAGCTCATCGAGCTGGGCGCGGTCCGCGTCCATGGTGCTCAAAAGCCCCTCGCAGATACTGTCCAGGTCGCACCCGGCATAGGTGTGGTTGATGTAGTTGGCGGCCTGGCGCAGCTCGATCTCGCCGTACTCGCGGCCGGTCTGGATGATGCGGTTCTGCACTTCGGAGCGGTTCACCACCAGCACCACCAGCACCCGCTGGCCGGACAGGGGCAGAAATTCCACCTGGCGCAGAGTGGTCACCTCGCGGCGCGGCACCGCCACCAGCCCGGCCATGCGGGTCAGTTCGGCCAGGGTGCGGGAGGCCTGGGAGACCAGCGCCTGGGGGGACTGATCCGGCGCCAGCAGCTGGCGCAGTTCGTCACGCAGGCGGGCATTGTCCGGGCTTTCCATGGCGGTGGAGGCCAGCAGGGTGTCCACGTACAGGCGGTAGCCGCGCTCGGTGGGAATGCGCCCAGCGGAGGTGTGCGGGCTGGTGAGCAGCCCCATCTCTTCCAGCTCCGCCATGATATTGCGGATGGTCGCCGGGCTGACCTGCAGGCCGCCCCCGCCCGCCAGGCTTTTCGAGCCCACGGGCTGGCCATGGCGGATGTGGCGCTCCACCAGGGCCATCAACAATCGTTGCTTGCGTTCGTTCAGTTCCAGCCGGGCCATGCTTCAAATACCAGGAAAGACGTTTCAGTATAACGCGGCGTTCAGTCTACGCACCCGCCGCGCATTACGCACCCGGCAGCGTCGATCCGCCGCCGGGGGCTTACACTGGCGCCGGGAATCGCCTACTATCCCGACAATACTGGCCAGAAGGACAGTCCATGCTGACCCATCTCAGTGTTCGCCATTTCGCCACCGTGGACCAGCTAGAGCTGGAACCGGAATCCGGGCTGACCGTGATCAGCGGCGAAACCGGCGCCGGCAAATCGGTGATTATCGACGCCCTGTCGCTGACCCTGGGCGAACGGGCGGACAGCGCCGTGGTGCGCCCGGGCTGCGAGCGCGCCGAGGTGCTGGCCACCTTCCATCTCGGCGACAACGCCGCCGCCCGCGCCTGGCTCGCCGAGCGGGAGCTGGACGACGGCGACGAATGCCTGCTGCGCCGCACGGTGCGCGCCGACGGCCGCTCGCGGGCCTATATCAATGGCACGCCCACGCCGCTCACCGAGGTGCGCGACCTGGGCGACCACCTGATCAGCATCCACAGTCAGCACGAGCACCAGGCCCTGCTGCGCAAGGAAACCCACCGCGCCCTGCTCGACAGCCTGGCGGAGGCCGGCGAGCTGGCCGGCGAGGTGCGCGAGACCTGGCGCCACTGGCAGCGCGCCCGGCGCGCCCACGACGACGCCCTGGCCAGCGCCCGGGAACAAACCGAGCGCCAAGAGCTGCTGCGTTTTCAGCTGGAAGAACTGGACGCCCTGGCCCTGGCCGAGGGGGAACTGGCGGAACTTGAGCAGGAACAACAGCGGCTGGGTAACGCCGAGGCCCTGATCCGGCTGTGCCAGCAGGCGGTCACCGCCCTCTATGACGGCGACGACGGCACCGTCAACGATCACCTGGGCCAGGTCAGCCACTGGGTGGAAGAGGCCCGTGCCAGCGACGACGCCCTGGCCGGGGTGCTGGATACCGTGGAATCCGCCCGCCTGCAGGTGGAAGCCGCCGCCGAGGATCTGCGCCACTACCTGGAGAAACTGGACCTGGACCCGCAGCGCCTCAGCCAGGTGGAAGAGCGCCTGGGCCAGGCCTACAGCCTGGCCCGCAAGCACCGGCTGCGCCCGGAGGAGCTGGTGGAGCACCACCAAAAGCTGGCCGGCGAGGCCGACACCCTGGAGCATTTCGACGAACATCTGGAAGCCCTGGCCAGCGCCGAGCAGAGCGCCCGCGATGCCTATATGGAAAAGGCCCAGACCCTGGGCCGCCGGCGCCGGGACGCCGCCACCACCCTGACCCGGGAGGTGCAGAAGCAGCTCAAGGCGCTGGGCATGAAAGCCGCCCGCCTGGAAACCGTGGTCGAGGAAGGCAAACCGGGACCGGACGGCCTGGAGGAAGTGGAATTCCGCTTCTCCGCCAACCCGGGGCAGCCGCCAAGAGCGCTGGCCAAGGTGGCCTCCGGCGGCGAGCTGTCGCGGGTGAGCCTGGCGATCCAGGTGATCTGCGCACGCAACCTGACCGTGCCCAGCCTGGTGTTCGATGAAGTGGACGTGGGCGTGGGCGGCGGCGTGGCGGAAATCGTTGGCCGCCTGCTGCGCGAACTGGGCGAGCACGCCCAGGTGCTGTGCATCACCCACCAGCCCCAGGTGGCCGCCCAGGGGCACCAGCACTGGCAGGTTCACAAGCTGCAGGGCAAGGACACCACCCATACCCGCATCCAGCCCCTGGACCAGGGCGCCCGGGTGGAAGAGGTGGCGCGGATGCTGGGCGGCGTGGAGATCACCGCCTCCACCCGCGCCCACGCCCGGGAAATGCTGGACAAGGGCCAGCAGGTGGCCTGAACCGGCGCGCCAACGCCGAGCGCCCGGCGCACCGCGAGGGCGGGCCGGGCTTATGATCAAGGGTTTGGCTGGCGGCGTGCCACGGCGGAGGCCGTGGCAAAGGCTGGCTGGGGTGAAGCGGTGTTACTGTTACCGGCTTTACTTGCTACCGGCTTTGGGGCGCACGTACAGCACCAGGGAGTGGTCGACGATCTCGTAACCGTGCTCCTCGGCGATGCGGTGCTGGCGCTTCTCGATTTCCTCGTCCAGGAACTCGATCACCTCGCCGGACTCCATGCACACCATGTGATCGTGGTGCTCCTCGTCGGCCAGCTCGAACACCGCCGAACCGCCCTCGAAGTTGTGCCGCAGCACGATGCCGGCCTGTTCGAACTGGGTGAGCACCCGGTACACCGTGGCCAGACCCACGTCCTCGCCGGCGTCCATCAGTGCCTTGTAGATGTCCTCGGCGCTGAGATGCCGTTCCTTGGAGGATTCCAGCTGCTGCAGAATTTTCATCCGCGGCAGGGTCACCTTCAAGCCCGCTTTCCTAAGATCCTGATTATCCAAAATAATTGCTCCGTATGCCGCCAGCGGGGATTCTCGATTCCACGAGGAACCTTGTTCCCCTTAGACAAGTCTGTATTATCGCCCGGACATTATGCCAAGTCGAAACATCATGCCAAGGATCATTCTCGTTTCCCTGCTTTTCGCCGCCCTTCTGGCCGGCTGCAGCTCCCTGCGCTTCCCCGGGGTGTACCGCGTCGATATCCCCCAGGGGAACGTGGTCACCCAGGATATGCTGGCCGAGCTGGAGCCCGGCATGACCCCGGAACAGGTACGTTTCGTGTTGGGGCCGCCCACTCTCACCGACCCCTTCACCGCCGACACCTGGTTCTACCTGCTGCGCTATCAGCCCGGCAAGGCGGAAACCGTGGAACAGCAGGTGGTGGTGTATTTCGAAGGTGGGCAGTACAGCCGCTATGAGGGCGAGGCCCTGCCTGATGTGCGCCAGCGCACCTCCGGCCGCCGCGACCGGGAGCTGGAACTGCGCGCCGAGGACCGTCGCCGCGACGGCGGCACCGTCGATCAGGAGCCGCTCAGCGACCCCGAGCCGGACCCGGCGGCACCGCAGAGCACCCCGGAAGCGACCACGGTGCCGCTGCCTCGCTCCTAGAACGCCGCTGCTTCGTTCATAGAGAGCCGCTGCCGCGCTCCTGAACCGGGGCCACCCGGCCCCGCCGTCAGCGGCCCTTGCGGGCCCGTTCGGCGCGGGCCCGCCGCGCGGCTTTCGGGTCCACGGTAAGCGGCCGGTAAATCTCCACCCGCTCCCCGTCCTCCAGCACCCGCCGCGCCGGCTCCGGCTCGGCCTTGCCGAAAATGCCCATCGGCGCCGTCTCCAGCACCAGCCCCTCGACCTGCCCGGCGATACCGGACTGACGGGCCGCCTCCAGCATGGTGGTGCCCGGCGCCACGTCCAGGGCGATCAGGCGCTGCCGGTCCGGCAGCGCATGGACCACTTCCACGCGGATGGTGTCAGCCACGGGTGGCGGACCACAGGGCATAGGCGATCACCGCGATCATCGCCAGCGGCGAGAAGATCCGCACCAGCGCTCGCCACACCATGTACAGCGCGAAGCTCTTCATGGCCAGCTCCTTGCGCACCTGGGTCTCTTTCATCACCCAGCCGGCGAACAGGGCGATCAACAGGCCGCCCAGGGGCAGCAGGATGCTGGTGGACAGGAATTCGATATTGTCGAAGAAGGTGCCCATCAGGAAGGTGTGCTCCTTCCACAGGTTGAACGACAGCACCGACCCCACGCCCAGCACCCAGGCGGCGCCGCCCACCAGCAGCGACGCGGCCCAGCGGCTTTTGCCCCGCTCCACCAGCCAGGCCACCATGGGCTCGCCCAGGGAGATCGAGGAGGTCCAGGCGGCGCACACCACCAGCACGAAAAACAGGGAACCGAACAGCACGCCACCGGGCATCTGGCCGAACGCCAGCGGCAGGGTCACGAACATCATGCCCGGCCCCTGGGCCGGCTCCAGGTTGCCGGTGAACAGCAGCGGGAACATGGCCAGGCCCGCGCCCAGCGCCACCAGGGTGTCCAGCAAGGCGATGATGGCCACCGAGGAGGCGATGGACACCGGCCGCGAGCGGCCGGTCTTCTTGTTCTTGATCTCGCGGGGCATGTAGGCGCCGTAGGCCATGATCGCGCCCATGCCCAGGCTCAGGGTAAAGAACGCCTGCCCCAGGGCGATCACCACCGCCTCACCGGACAGCTTGGAGAAATCAAAGGCGAACAGGAAAGCCACCCCTTGGGCGAAGCCCGGGGTGGTGGCGGCGTAGCCGATCAGCACCAGCAGCAGCACGAACAGCAGCGGCATCAGCACTTCCACCGCCCGCTCCAGGCCGCGCTTCACGCCCAGCGCCACCACGCCCATGGTCAGCACCATGAACAGGCTGTGCGAGCCCAGCATCAGCCAGGGGTTGGCCTGCATGGCCTCGAAATTGCCCTGGGACTGCAGGGCGGTCATGCCCTGGAACAGGCCACGGACCGCTTCCCACACATAGATCAGCGCCCAGCTGGCCACCACCGAATAGAACGACAGGATCAGAAAGCCGGACAGCGCCCCCAGATAGCCGATGCCCTTCCAGCGCCGGCTCACCTTGCTCTGTTCCGCCAGCCGCCCCATGGAATGGATCGGGCTCAGGCCGCCCCGGCGACCCAGGGTCACCTCGGCGATCATGATCGGCACGCCGATCAGGGCGATGCACGCCAGATACAGCAGCACGAAAGCACCGCCGCCGTACTCCCCGGTGATGTACGGGAACCGCCAGATATTGCCCAGCCCCACCGCGGAGCCGGTGGCCGCCAGGATAAAGACCCACCGGCTGGTCCACATGCCATGGACCGGCTTGCTCGTTTCGTTCATCGGATAACCCCTCGACGCAGTGCCGCCATTGTCTTGATTTTCCCCGGCCCCCTCAAGAGAGGTCGGTGAACACTCACCCGCGCTGGCGCCATTGACCAGGTTTAACAACTTCGCCGGCGCTACGCTCGCCTTAACGCCTGGCTCTCTCTATAATCGCCGCCCCATGGGCAAAGCGAAAAAACAAACGTCGACCAACAGCGCCATCGCACAGAACCGCAAGGCGCGTTTCGACTATCACCTGGAAGAGTTCTTCGAAGCAGGTCTGGCGCTGGAAGGCTGGGAAGTGAAATCCCTGCGTGCCGGCAAAGGCAACCTGACGGAGTCCTATATCCTGCTCAAGGACGGCGAGGCGTTTCTGTTCGGCTCCCGCTTCGAGCCCCTGCCCACCGCCAGCACCCACTTCGTGCCGGACCCGCAGCGCAGCCGCAAGCTTCTGCTGCACCGCAAGGAACTGGCCAAGGTCTTCAGCGGCGTGCAGAAAGAGGGCTTCACCTGCGTGCCGGTGAACCTGCATTGGAAACGGGGTCTGGTGAAGCTGGACATCGCCCTGGCCAAGGGCAAGCAGAAGCACGACAAGCGCGCCACCGAGCGGGAACGCGACTGGAACCGGCAGAAACAGCGGATTCTGCGCCAGCACTGAGGCGCGGACATTGATCGCGGCTGAAGCCGCTCCTACAGAGCTGTCGTAGGAGCGGCTTCAGCCGCGATTCAGCAGTGCCAATTAAAACGCCTTGCCGGTACGCCCATGGCGCCGCCGCCAGCCGCGCAGGTCATCCCGCACCAGCCAGTACAGCTGCAGCCAGGCGCGCAACACCGCCGGCAGGAAGTAGACCCCGAACAGCAACGCCGGAATCCGCGCCTCCCCGCTCACCGCCAGCACCGCCGCGATACCGCCGGCGTACAACGCCACCGTGAGGATCAACCCCAGGCTACGGGCCAGCAACGGGTGGGCAGTGACCGGCGCCAGGCTTTTCTCGACAACTTCCACGACTGATCGAAAGATCGCTTTCATAGTCTCATGCTCCTTTTGAGGGCCCGTGGGTATGCCTGCACAGGGCCTTGAACGATCGGGATCAGCGGCCGGCTTTGTCATCGGAATGGGGGCTCGCTGTAGCTTGATAATGCGCACAAGTAATGACCACTGGATGGCAAACGGGTCTGATTGTAGGACAAAGGATTCAAAAAGCCGGTAACCCGCTCTTTTTCCTCAAACTTTTTACCTCCCGAGCGCCCCCTTGCCTTTCCCCACACCGCCCCCATCTCCTACAATAGCCCGATCACAGGGGGCGACATGGCTTCGACGCCGGTATAGAAACCTGTGGTGCATGTCGAGTAGGGTCACAATGCTCGTAAATCCCTTGTGGCATACTAAAGTAATCGCAAACGACGATACTTACGCACTAGCGGCTTAAACCCCGCTTATCGCCAAACGACCCAGCCTGTGGGGAAGTGCGGCGAGCATCGCTACACAGGCTCGCGGCAAAGTCCGTCCCGGACGGCGCTGTTAAAACTCTTAGGGACTCGGTGACTGCGCCCTGTCGGTCGGGCCGCAGCCACTTAAATCAATAGACTAGACTAAACATGTAGATCCACAGGCGGATTGCTGGCGGACGCGGGTTCGATTCCCGCCGCCTCCACCAACGCAAAGAAAAAGGGGCACCCCGATGGGGTGCCCCTTTTTCTTTGCGCGGTCGGGGGTGGGTGGATGAGACCCCCCGTCGGGTTCGACAAGCGAAGCAAAGCTTCGCGCAGGACGTCCCCGCCCCGCGGGGACGGTCCCGGCCAAAGGCCGGGATGGCCGAATCGCCAAAAGCGATCCGGCCACCTTCCCCCCGCCGCATAAAGAGCCTGGCCCACGGCCAGCGCCTTATCCCTCCCCACCGCCACCAACCTGCCCCCAAACCACCCACCCACCCCAAAACTCGCACCAAAAAAGTGCATCAATCTTATGAAGCCCCAACATTCACCCCCTGAATACCCCCAAACCCTTCACTTTCCTACCAAAAACCGTGTATACAAGAACGGCACGTAACTTGCTCCAAGCCCTAAAACCGCCCACCGCAACCTGGGGAAGGCCCTCTCGCGGGCACCACCGGGCGGCACAACAACACGCAGTCAGAGGAGTCACCTCTTGGAATTCCTGGATCAATACAGCGCCGCTTGGTTGGCGGGCCTGGTGGTTGCCCTGCTCGCCACCGGTGTTATCGCCGGTGTCATGGCCGGCCTGCTGGGGGTCGGCGGCGGCATCGTCATCGTGCCGGTGCTCTACCACCTGTTCACTCTGCTGGGCGTGGACGAATCAGTGAAAATGCACGTGGCGGTGGGCACCTCCCTGGCCACCATCATCCCCACCTCGATCATGTCGTCCCGGGCCCACGCGGCCAAGGGCAACCTGGATTTCTCCCTGCTCAAGACCCTGGGCCCGGCGCTGGTGATCGGCGTGCTGATCGGCACCTGGCTGAGCGGCTACCTGGGGGGCACCGCCCTGACCGCCATCTTCGCCGCCGTGGCCCTGCTGGTGGCGGCCAACATGGCGTTCCGCACCAAGGGCGTGGCCCTGGCCGATCATCTTCCACCGACGCCGTTCAAGCAGTTGATCGGCACCGTGATCGGTGGCTTCTCCACGCTCATGGGCATCGGCGGCGGCACCCTGACGGTGCCGATTCTGACCCTGTTCAACTATCCGATTCACAAGGCGGTGGGCACCGCCGCCGCCATCGGGCTGTTTATCAGCGTGCCCGGCGCCATCGGTTTTCTGCTGCACGGCATGGACGATCCGGGACGGCCGCCGTTCACGGTGGGCTATGTGAACCTGATCGGCTTTATCCTGATCGTGCCGATGACCATGCTGATGGCCCCGGTGGGCGCACGCCTGGCCCACGCCATCAACGCCACCCGCCTGCGTCAGGCGTTCGCGCTGTTCCTGTTCATCACATCCCTGCGGATGTTCTACGGGCTGCTCTGAGGAAACGACATGCTGCACACCAAACGCGCCCTGGGCGGCGTCTTCGTCGCACCGCACCACCTGGCCGCCCAGGCCGGGCGGGACGTTCTCCGCGAGGGCGGTAACGCCGCCGAGGCGATGATCGCCGCCGCCGCCGCCATCGCCGTGGTCTACCCGCACATGAACGCCATCGGCGGCGACGGCTTCTGGCTGCTGGCGGAGCCCGGCCAGGCGCCCCGCGCCATCGAGGCCTGCGGCCCGGCGGCGGCCGCCGCCGACGTGGACTTCTACCGCAGCCGCGGCCACGACGTGATCCCCTCCCGGGGCCCGCTGGCCGCCCTCACCGTGGCCGGCACCATCAGCGGCTGGCAGCGGGCCGGGGAAATCGCCAGCCAGTGGGGCGGCCGCCTGCCGCTGCCCCGGCTGCTGGAAGATGCCCACCGCCATGCCCGGGACGGCATCGCCGTGACCCCGAGCCAGGCCGCCCTCACCGCCGCCAAGCTGCCGGAGCTGGGGAACGTGCCCGGCTTCGCCGACAGCTACCTGGTGGACGGCCAGGCCCCCGCCGAGGGTCGCATCCTGCGCCAGACCGCCCTGGCCGACACCCTGGCCCGGCTCGGCAAGGCCGGGCTGGACGATTTCTATCGCGGCGAACTGGCCTCGGCCATGGCCGAGGACCTGGCCCGGGTGGGCAGCCCGGTGAGCCGCGAGGACCTGGCCGCCTATCACGCCCGGGTGGTGGAACCGCTCTCCTCCCGGCTGCGCAACGCCACCCTCTACAACCAGCCGCCGCCCACCCAGGGCATGGCGTCGCTGATGATCCTGGGCCTGTTCGACCGCCTGGGTGTTACCGAGGGCGAGGGCTTCGACCATCTGCACGGTCTGGTGGAAGCCACCAAGCAGGCGTTCCTGATCCGCGACCGGCACTGCACCGACCCGGCCTACATGGATGTGGACCCGGCGGATTTCCTCACCGACGCCGACCTGGCCGAACGGGCCGCCCGCATCGACCCGGCCACCGCCCTGCCCTGGCCGCAGCCGGCGCTGCCCGGCGACACCATCTGGATGGGCTGCATCGACCGCGAGGGCCGCAGCGCCAGCTTTATCCAGAGCATCTACTGGGAGTTCGGCTCCGGCGTGGTGCTGCCCTCATCCGGGGTGCTGTGGCAGAACCGGGGCATCAGCTTCTCCCTGGACCCGGACGCGCCCCAGGCCCTGAAACCGGGTCGCAAGCCGTTCCACACCCTGAACCCGGCCATGGCCCGCTTCGACGATGGCCGCACCATGGTCTACGGCACCATGGGTGGCGAAGGCCAGCCGCAAACCCAGGCGGCGGTGTTCAGCCGCTATGGCCTGTTCGATCAACCCCTGCAGCAGGCGGTCACCGCGCCGCGCTGGCTGCTGGGCCGCACCTGGGGCGATGAGAGCACCAGCCTGAAACTGGAAGCCCGCTTCGAGGCGCGGCTGGTTCAGCAACTGCGCGACGCCGGCCACCAGGTGGAAGTGCTGGACCAGGACTTCAGCGACACCATGGGCCATGCCGGCGCCGTGGTGCGGCACCCGGACGGCGTGATCGAAGGCGCCAGTGATCCGCGCAGCGACGGGGTGGTGGCCACCCTCTGACCCGCCTTAAAGAGCAACCCCCTCGGCGACGGTCCGGCCCCCCCGGTCGTCGCCTTTTTTTTGGTCCATCGCGCTTTGGCGGGAAGTCTCGCTCCAGCCGGGGCGCAGCTCTGCGTGGGGCCCTTCCGGGCCTTGGATGTAGGAGCGACTTCAGTCGCGATGACGATCTCGCCCGAGAAAATCGCGGCTAAAGCGGAGTGCCGCCCAGCCGCTCCTACAACACCCCCACCCGGCTGCTGTGTATACATTCGGGGCACCGTGCACCGTTTGGGGACTTTTATTGTCTTCAATAAATACCTAACCCCTTGTTGCATAAGAAAAAACGATTTTGGCACAAAGCCTGCTCTGTCCTTCCTGTCCTTATCCCACTCTGGCAGGAGACGCTCCATGATCCGTGTTACCCGTTCGCTCGCCGTGCTGGCCCTGTGCCTGCTCGGCCTGGGCGCCCAGGCCGCCACCGTCGTCAAATTGCACCATGACCTCCCCGAGGACAGTGCCCAGCAGGAAGGGGCCGAGCGCTTCAAGGAACTGGTGGAGGAGCGCAGCGGCGGCGCCATCCAGGTCAAGATCTACGCCAACAACGCCCTCGGCGACGACGTGCAGGTGGCCCAGCAAATGCAGTTCGGCGCGGTGCAGGCGGCACCCATCCCCACCGCCAAACTGAGCGGCTTCAACAAGCAGCTTCAGCTGATCGACCTGCCGTTCCTGTTCCCCTCCCGGGAGGTGGCTTATGAATTCCTGGACGGCCCGGTGGGCGAACAGGTGCTGGCCGGCCTGCGCGCCGCCGGCTTCGAGCCCGCCGGTTTCTGGGAGAGCGGCTTCAAGCAGATGACCTGCGACAAGCCGGTGCACGAGCCCGCCGACCTGAAGGGCACCAAGTTCCGGGTCATGGAGAGCCCGCTGCTGATCGCCCAGTACAAGGCGGTGGGCGCCAACCCGGTACCGATCGCCTTCTCCGAAACCTACACCGCCCTGCAGCAGGGCGTGGTGGACTGCCAGGAGAACCCGCTGGTGTCGATCTCGCAGATGAAGTTCTACGAGGTGCAGGACTACCTGATGCTCTCCAACCACGGCTACCTGGGCACCGCCTTTATCTTCAGCAAGGTGTGGTTCGACGGCCTGCCCAAGGAGCAGCAGCAGATCCTGACCAAAGCCGCCCGCGAGGCCGGCCAGTACCAGCGCCAGCGTTCCGCCGCCCGTGAGCAGGGCTACCTGGACGGCATCAAGGCCGCCGGCGGCACCGAGGTGATCGAGCTTAGCGACGCGCAGAAGCAGGACTTCCGCGACGCCATGGAGCCGGTCTATGAAGAGTTCGGCGGCGTTCTCGGCGAGGACCTGATGCAGGCCACCCGCCAGGAACTGGACCGTCTGAGCGCCGGCCAGTAACGGCGGCCGGGGAGCATCATCATGTGGCAACGATTCAGCTGCGGCCTGGCCAAGGTGGAGGCGGCGGCGGTGGGCAGTCTGATCCTGTTCGCCGCCGGTATGCTGTGCGTGCAGATCACCGCCCGCGCCCTGTTCAACACCTCTTTCAGCTGGGCGGAGGAAAGCGTGCGCTATGCCATCATCTGGATGGTGTTCCTGTCCTGCGGGCTGGCGTTCCGCAAGGACGCCCATATCAGCATTGATGTGCTGCGCCAGATTCTGCCCGGCCGCGCCCGCACCGCCCTGGAACTGCTGATCACCCTGGTGTGCGCGGTGCTGGCCGGGTTGCTGGTGTGGTACGGCACCGCCATGGTCCAGACCCTGTACCGCTTCGGGCAGGTGTCACCGGCCATGGAGGCGCCGATGTACTGGTTCTACCTGGCGATTCCGGTTAGCGGCGTGCTGATGCTGATCCGCCTGGCGGAATCCCTGGTGCGCATACTGCGCCGGCGGCCGGTCCGGGAACCGGCGCCGGTGCTGGCGGGGTAACGATATGGGCGCGAGCTTCTTTGTCATGGTATCCGGCCTGCTCACCGTGGGCCTGCCGATCTTCGTGGCGCTGCTGCTGGCGGTGTTTATCGGCCTGCATCTGGAAAACGGCACGCCGTTGATGCTGATCATCCAGCGCATGTTCTCCGGCCTGGACAGCTTTCCGCTGATGGCCATTCCCCTGTTTATTCTGGCCGGCAACCTGATGAGCACCGGCGGCCTGTCCCAGCGCATCCTGCGCGTGGCCATGCTGCTGGTGGGGCCGATGCGCGGCGGGCTGGCGATGACCACGGTCACCGGCTCCATGTTCTTCGGCGCCATTTCCGGCTCCAGCCCGGCCACCGTGGTGTCCATCGGCCGCATGATGCTGCCGACCATGACCGCGCAGGGCTACGATAAGAAATTCACCCTCGGGCTGCTGATGGCCACCGGCGCCCTGGGCATCATTATTCCGCCGAGCATTTTCATGATCGTTTACGGCGCCGTGGCCGGGGTGTCCATCGGCGCCCTGTTCATGGCCGGGGTGGGCGCCGGCCTGGTCTATGGCGCGGTGTTCTTCGGTTACTGCTTCTACCGGGCCCGCCGCGATGGCCTGGAGCCGCAGCCCTGGCCGGGCCTGGAAGAACTTCTTTCCGCCCTGGGCGAAGCTTCCTGGGGGCTGGCGATTCCGGTGCTGATCCTGGGCGGCATCTACGGCGGCGTGTTCACGCCCACCGAGGCGGCGGCGGTGGCGGTGGCCTACGCCGCCTTCGTCGGCCTGTTCGTGTACCGGGAGCTGGACCTGTCGTCACTGTGGAAGGTATGCGTGGACAGCGCCGTGGTCACCGCCCAGGTGATGATCATCATTTCGGCGGCGGCGGCGTTCTCCTGGTACCTGACCACCAGCGGCATCACCGAAACCATCGCCAGCGGCCTGCTGGCGCTCAGCGACAACCCCTGGACCCTGCTGCTGCTGATCAACCTGGTGGTGCTGATCGCCGGCATGTTCCTGGACCCCAACTCGATCGTGATTATCCTGGTACCCCTGATCGTCACCGTCGCCCGCACGGTGGGCATCGATCTGGTGCATCTGGGCGTGATCCTGTGCGTGAACTGCGCCATCGGCATGTTCACCCCACCGTTCGGCATGAACCTGTTCGTGGCCAGCGGCCTGGGCGAGGTGCGCTACTCGGAAGCGGTGCGCGGCGCGCTGCCGCTGGTGTGGCTGGCGCTGATCGCCCTGCTGATCGTCAATCTGTTCCCGGAAATCAGTCTGTGGTTGCCCCGCACCGTGGTGTCGGGCATGTAATCGACAATGGAGACTCCCGTGACACTGGAAAACGGCTTTCTGGATTTCGACCCCGTACAGCTTGCGCCCACCGGCCGGGGGCCGTTGGACGGCCTGCGCTTCGCGGTCAAGGACGTGTACGACATCGCCGGCACCGTCACCGGCATCGGCCATCCTCTTTATCGGCGGACCCACTCCCCCGCCGAACATACCTCGCCGCTGGTGGACACCCTGCTGGCCGCCGGCGCCGAGCTGGTGGGCAAGACCCACACCGACGAACTCACCTACAGCCTGGCCGGGCAGAACGCCCACTACGGCACGCCGCCCAACCCGGCGGTGCCGGACGGCATTCCCGGCGGTTCCTCCAGCGGCTCCGCCTCGGTGGTGGCCGCCGGTCTGGTGGACTTCGCCCTGGGCAGCGACACCGGCGGCTCGGTGCGGGTGCCGGCCAGCTACTGCGGCATCTACGGCCTGCGGCCCACCCACGGCCTGGTGGACGACCGCCACACCGCCCACCTGGCCAAGAGCTTCGACACGCTGGGCTGGTTCGCCCGCGACGCCGCCACCATGGCGGCGGTGGGCCGCCTGCTGCTGCCAGCGGCCAGCGCCCCGGCGCTCACCGGGATGCGCTGGTTGAGCGAAGCCCTGGACATGGCCGGCGCCGAGCCGGCGGAGCAGCTGCGGGCCCTGACCCGGGACGGCTTCGCCGGGCTGACCATGGAACAGGAGGCCTCGGTGGGCCCGCTGGACGCTTTTTTCGAGGCGTTCCGCCCGGCCCAGGCGTTCGAAGCCTGGCAGTATTTCGGCGACTGGATCACCACCCATAATCCGCAATTCGGACCCGGCGTCCGTGAGCGCTTCGCCGCCGCCGCCGCCATCACCCCGGCCCGCGCCGCCGAGGCCCGCGCCGCCTGCGACGCACTGCGCCAGCGGGTCCGGGAACTGGTCGGGGAACACACCGTGCTGTGCCTGCCCACCACGCCCACCTCGGCGATTCCCCTCAACGCCAGCGACCAGGAGGTGGACCAGGTGCGCCTGCGCACTCTGTGCATGACCGCCGTGGCCGGCACCTCAGGCCTGCCGCAGCTGAGCCTGCCGCTGCTGCACGACGCCCGGGGCCCGGTGGGGCTGTCGCTGATCGGCCCGCCGGGCAGTGACCAGGCGTTGCTTGAACTGGCGGTCAAATGGGAGCAATCACAATGACCCGGGAACTGGATTTGCCGGAGGTGGTGGCGGAAGTGCGCGCCGCCTTCGAAGAATACGAAAACGCGCTGGTCAATAACGACGTGGCGGTGCTGGATCGGTTATTCTGGGAGGATTCCAGGGTGGTGCGCTACGGCGCCGGCGAAAACCTGTACGGCTACGATCAGATACAGGCGTTCCGCGCGGCCCGGCCGGGCAACAATCTGGCCCGTACCCTGCATAACACTTGTATCACGACCCATGGTCGTGATCTGGCCACGGTCTGGACGGAATTCACCCGGCCGGGGAACCCCCGCACCGGGCGCCAGAGCCAGGTGTGGGCGCGACGGCCCGAAGGCTGGCGCGTCGTGGCTGCCCATGTATCGTTCATGGATGAGGGCTAAAAATAATGAACGAACAGTCGTCTCCCGTGCAGATGGCGGTGGACACCGACCGCCCCCTGGCGGAACAGATCCGCCGGGCACTGTCCGACGAAATTCTCGGTGGCGCCCTGCCACCGGGCACCCGCCTCGACGAGATTGCCCTGGCCCGTCGTTTCGACGTATCGCGCACCCCGGTGCGTGAAGCCCTGCGGGAGATGGCCTCCGCCGGCCTGGTGGAGCACCAGCACCGGCGTGGCGTGTTCGTGATCGAAATCCCCGACCAGCGGCTGACCGAAATGTTCGAGTACGCGGCGGAGATGGAAGCGGTGTGCGCGCGCATGGCGGCCACCAAGATGAGCCGGGCGGAGCGCGAGGAGTTACTGGCGGTGCATCTGGACAGCCATGTGCACGTGGTCAACGAGGACGTGGACGCCTACGACGCCGCCAACCTGCGCTTCCACGAGCGGCTGTTCCGTGGCTGCCACAACAGTTATCTGTTCGAGGCCGCCATGGCCGCCCGCTCCCGGGTACTGGCCTACCGCCGCGTGCAGTTCACCGTGGGCGACCGGCTGTCCACGTCCTTCGCCGAGCACAGCGGCATCGTCATGGCCATCGTGCGCGGCGAGAGCGAGCACGCCGCGGAACAGATCCGCGATCACGTGCTCAGCGCCCACCGCACCTCACAGAACTACCTGGAGCGCCGGGCGCCCCGGGAAGAGGACGATCAGTCCTCCCAGGTTTCCTGAATAAAGCTCAGGTCGTAGGCCTTCCGGTAATCCAGCCCTTCGGGCAGGGTGCCGGCCTCGACCATGTCCTGGTAAAACGACTGCCAGCGCTGATCGGTCATCATGCCGTAGGCACCGTCCTTGGCGGCATCCGACAACAGAATGCCCTGCTCCTTCATCTCCCCGATTGAATAGGCGATCAGCTCGTCCTGCATTTCCGGGTTGTCCTTCTTGATCAGCGCATTGGCCGGCGCCGGATTCTCGAAGTAAGCGGCCCAACCTTCGGCGGTGGCGTCCACCATGGCCTGCACCACCTCCGGGTGGTCATCGATCATCTCCCGGGTGGTCACCAGGGTGGCGGAATAGGCCCCCCAACCGGCGTCCGCCAGCAGCAGGCTCTTGGCGGCCACGTTTTCCTTGGCCAGGAAATAACCGTCGTTGGTGATGTAGCCCTGCTGGGCGATGGTGGGGTCGGCGATGAACGGGCCGATGGTGTAGTCGTAGGGGCGCAGTTGATCGTCGCTGAACCCGTACTCCGCCTTCAGCCAGGGCCAGTAGGCCACCCGGCCGGCGGTGGGCACGCGGATGCCGGCGCCCTTGAGGTCGGCGATCTCGTCATAGCCCTGCCCTTCGTGGACCATCAGCGACTGCGGGTCTTTCTGAAAGAAAGCCGCCACGGTCACCAGCGGTAAGCCCTGCTTGACCGCGTTCAGGGCCTGCAGGCTGTAGCTCATGCTGAAATCCGTGGCGCCGCCGAGCAGCAGCTGCATGTTGTTGACCTGGGGGCCGCCCATCTTGATGGTCACATCCAGGCCGTGTTGCTCATAAATACCCATGGCCTTGGCGGCGTAGAGCCCACCGTGTTCCGCCTGGGCGTACCAGGTGGTGCTTACCGTCACCGGCGTCAGCGCTTCGGCCTGGGCCGACAGGGCGCCACCGAGCAGCGCGCCGGCCAGGGCCGCGCGCGTCAGGGTCCAGAGTTTCATCGCTACCTCCGCGATTGCAGGGTCAGGGGTTGCCGGGCATCCGGAAATGGTGAATCTCGGTGAAGGCTTGTACCCAGCCTTCGATCAGGGAATCGAGCATCTTGCGGCCTTCCTCCGGGCAGGAGCCGGCCGGGTCGCCGACCACGCCGCTTTTGCTCAGGTCATGGGTCAGCCAGGCGTAACGGAAACGTCCCTCCGGGGTGAGCAGGCCCTGGTGGGGCGGCGGGTATTCGCCCACCGCCTTGTCCGGGTGCACATGATCTCCAGCCAGGGCCATCATCAGGCTGGTCTCGGAGCGGCCGGCATGGATGCCTTCTTCCAGTTCCTTGGTGGAAAGAAATTCGCTGGCGCAGTGGGGCACGCCCCAGGAAAACACCGGGAACAGGCAGAAGTCCTGGTACTCGGCGCGCAGATCCCGGGCGATGATTTCCACCACCTGGGGCTGGCCGCCGTGGCCGTTGAGCAACACCAGCTTGCGAAAGCCCATGCGATAAACGCTTTCGCCGATGTCCCAGAGAATCCGCATCAGCGTTTCCGCCTTGAGAATCACGGTGCCGGAAAAATTGATGTGCTCATTGGACTTGCCGCACCACACCGGCGGCAGCGCGAACGCCGGCACCGATGCCGGCAGCGCCGCCAGGGCGCGGCCGGTGAGTTCCGTGGCGATGGCGGTGTCGGTGCACACCGGCAAGTGCGGGCCGTGCTGTTCGATGGCGCCGATGGGCAGCACGATCACCGTATTTTCCTTGTCCGGCAGCGCCTCGATGGCCGGCGCAGTGAAGTAAGGCAGAAAGCGGGAAGGCGGTACCGCGCCGTGGAGCTGGGTCATGCCGCGGCCTCCTCGTCCCAGGTGCGCATCTTGCCGGGGTTGAGCAGCCCCTGGGGGTCCAGGCGGCGTTTCATGGCCAGTTGCCCCGGGTCCACGGTGAGCTTGCCGCCGTCTTCGAGAATGTAGGTGTGCGGGTTGCTGACGAAGACACCGTTGTCCCGATGGAACTGGATGATCTCGTTGAGCCGCTCCTCGTTGGAATAGCGGATCACCTGCAGCCCGCTGCAAGTGACGGCGCCGTCCGCGCGCAGGAATTCCAGATGCAGCATCACCTCGTCACCGAAGTGGCGGTGCATCTCTTCCACCTTCTCCACATTCTCCCAGGGCCGGAAGCCGCTTTGCAGATAGGTGATGTCCTTGTGCTTGCGGAAGATGTGCAGGGTGGTGTGATTCCAGCTGTGCTCGATCATGCTCTTGGTGGTGCCGAACACTTCCGCGTGGGACTGCTCCTCCACCAGTTCGCCGCCGAACTTCTCGCGCAGTTCATGAAGCGCGTCCATGCCCTGCCGGTTGACGATGGCCACCACCGCGGTATGGCCGGGGGCGATTTGCTCTTCCAGGCCGCACATTTGCGGCAGCGGGTCCGCCAGCAGCGTCAGCAGTTTTTTCATGGTGCCGCAGGTGCTGCCCAGGGCCTGGCAGAATTTCACCGCCTGCATGAAGTCCGGAAAACTGAGCAGATTTTCCTGCCAGTCCAGGGCCGGGGCCAGGGCGAACTCCAGCTCGGTGATCAGGCCGTTGACGCCGTAGGCGTGGTACAGGTCGCGGGCCTCGGCACCGCGCAGTTCCTCGGCCTTCGGCTCCTCCGCCATGCTCAGGGCGCGCACGCCCAGCACATTGCCCGGGTCACCGATGGAACCGTAGGTGATCGAGCCGATGCCGCCGAAGCCGCCGCAGAAAAAGCCGCCGGCGGTGGCCAGCCGGTAGGTGGAGGGCATCAGGCGCAGTTCCCAGCCCTGTTCGCGGGCGGCCTTGTCGATGTCCACCAGGCGGGCGCCGGCCTGGACCCGGGCCACCCCGTCCTTGATCCAGAGAATCTGGTTGAGGCCGCTCATGTCCATCAGCACACCGCCGTGCAGGGGCGTGCTCTGGCCGTAGTTGCCGGTGCCGCTGCCGCGCAGGGTGAGCGGGATGCCGTGTTTCGAGCAGGCCGCCGCCACCCGCTTCACTTCTTCCTCGCTGGAGGGCTTTACCACCAGCTCCGCCTGCTTGCCGCGCAGCTGCTCCACCAGCACCGGGCTGAACCAGGCGAAGTCCTTGGAGTAACGCTGCAGGGCACGGTCCTCGGTGCTGATTTCCAGGCCGTCCAGATCGGCGCAAAGCTGTTGCAAGGTGTCGTTGTCGGTCATCGTGCTCTCCATTGTCTTACTCTCCACTCAATGCTCGACCTTGAGCGCGCTTTCGTGCCAATTGCGCAGCACCCGGTCGGAAAGCCAAACCATCATGGCGAACAGGGTGATCCCGGTGAGGGTGATCAGACCCAGCGCCGCGAACATGCGGGGAATATTCAGGTTGTAGCCGGATTGCAGAATCAGATAGGCCAGGCCCGCCTGGGTGCCGCCGGTGCCGGCCACGAACTCGGCCACCACCGCGCCGATCAGCGCCAGCCCGGTGCTGATGCGCATGCCGCCGAAGAAATACGGCAGGGCACTGGGAATGCGCAGCCGGATCAGTTGCTGCATCCGACCGGTGCGGTACATGCGGAACATGCTGAGCAGGTTCGGATCGACGCTGCGCAGGCCCAGGGTGGTGTTGGAAATAATCGGAAAGATGGCGATGATCACCGCGCACACGGTGAGCGCCCAGGTGGTGTCGTCCACCCAGATAATGATCAGCGGCGCGATCGCCACGATCGGCGTCACCTGCATCAATACCGCGTAGGGGAACAGGCTCACCTCGATCCAGCGGCTCTGCACGAACAGCAGCGACGCGGCGGTGCCCAGCACCACCGAGATGATGAACGCCATCAACGTCACCTTGAGCGTCATCAGAAGACTGTGGAACAGCACGCCCCAGTCCTCCACGAAGGCCTTACCGATTTCCACCGGCCCGGGCAGGATGTACACCGGCGTGTCGGTGGCGCGCACCACCGCCTCCCAGAGCAACAGGAACACCACGCCGACAAACACCGGCGCGGCAATCTGCACAAAGCGTTCATTTTCCAGTAACGGCGATTTCATGAGCTGGCCTCCTCACCCTGGCGGCTGGCGACTTCCAGCGCTTCGGACACACGCCGGCAGTAACCGGCGAACTCAGTGGACACACGGAAATCCTGGCCACGCGGGTACGGCGCCTCGATGGGCACCTCCTCGATCACCCGGCCCGGCCGCGCCGCCATCACCACCACCCGGTTGGACAGATACACCGCCTCGTACACCGAGTGGGTCACGAACACCACGGTCCAGCCGTTGGCTTTCCACAGCCGCAGCAGGTCGTCGTTGAGTTTGTTGCGGGTCATTTCGTCGAGGGCGCCGAACGGCTCGTCCATCAACAGCAGGTTGGGTTCGGTGACCATGGCCCGGGCGATGGACACACGCATCTGCATACCGCCGGACAGCTCCCGGGGGTAGGCATCGCCGAACTTGTTCAGGCCCACCATCTCCAGGGCCTGGTCGATGCGCTGTTCGGTTTCCGGGCCCTTTTCCTTGTTCAGGTCCAGGGGCAGGCGCACGTTCTTGCGCACCCGTGCCCAGGGCATCAGGGTGGCGTTCTGGAACACGAAGGCCAGCTTGCGGCCTTTCTGGCCGACCACGTCGTAGCCCTGCTCCCACCATTTCACTTCACCGCGGGTGACATCGCCGAGGCCGGCCATCAGCCGCAGCAGGGTGGATTTGCCGCAGCCACTGGGGCCTAGCAGGCTGACGAACTCCCCTTCCTTGACGGTCAGTTCCACGTCCTTGAGGGCCACGGTGCCGTTGTTGTAGACCTTGTCCACGCCATGTACATCGACGATGGGGCGGCCGGCGCGGCTGTTGCCAGGCGACGGGCCGGTGGTGTCCGGGTCCTGCCCGGCGGCGACCACTTCGGGGCGGATTGCTTTCACCTGTGTCACGAGTTTTCCTCCTTTACGGCCAGGGATTGAGCGGGCAGCTCAATCCAGGACCCCTGGGTGTTCACGCTGAGGGTGATAATGCGAAGGTCGCCGGCGCGGATCGCGCCGGGGGCGCGACCGCTGCCGTCGTTAAGGGCGTAGGCCGGATAGCAGGCGCCGCTGACGCTCAGGCGCAGCCGCTCGCCGGCACGCAGCAAGGCGCAGGTGCCGCGCAGATCCACCGCCACCGGGCCGTTGCCCCGGGCGCGGGCATAGCCCTGGGTGAGGTTGCGGGCGCGGCCATCGGCGTCCACCACCGACAGCACCGCGCACAGATCGAAGCTGTCCGCGTCGGCGGCGGCGTTCAGGGTGACCCGCACCGGGCCGGCCAGTTGCTGATCGGCGGCCAGCGGCGCGCCGGTGTAGGTGAGCACGTCCGGACGCGCGTCCACCACGGTGCGATCATGCATGCCGGGGGACGGCGCCAGGTGGCCACCCACCGCCGGAACCGGCCGCCAGGGGTCGTGGATCAGGGTGTCCACGGTGGCTTCGACATCCGGGGCGGCGCCGAGACGGCCGCCTTGGATGTTGAAGCCGGCGCTGCCGTCGCTGGCCAGCGACAGCCGGCTGCCGGGAGCCGCCGGGTAATCCGCGTAGGCGCGCCAGCGGTTGGCGCGCAGGTCATAGAGCTCCACCAGCGGGTCGTCTTCCACGCCGGTGTCCTGGCCCTTGAGGTAATGATCGAACCAGCGCAGTTGCAGGGCATCGATGTGGGATTGGGCGGCCTCGCCCAGCCATGCCTGGCCCACCGCCGGAGTCCAGGGCAGATGGGTCCAGGGGCCGATCACCAGCCGCTGATGGCCGGCGCCGGCGCGCAGGTAATCGAAGGTGGCCAGGGTGCCGGTGAGAAAGCTGTCGAACCAGCCGCCCACGTGCAGCGCCGGCAGGTCCACCACCGGCAGACAACCGGCCACCGAATGTTGCCGCCAGTAGTCGCTGTCCAGGTCCTGGTCCAGCCATTCGCCGTAGAAGGTGCCGCCGAGCATTTCGCGCACCGCCGGCGACGCCGGGTCGATCAGTTCATCGGCGCCGGGCCCATGGCCCAGCCGGTAGCGTTGCGCGAAGCGGTCATGGTTGCCGTCGCGGCGGTCGCTTTCGGCGCCCAGCTGCGCCGCCCAGGACAGGCTGTTCTGCAGCCGGAAGGCGCCGCCCTCGTAGGCCCAGTCCCGCTCCAGGCGGAACCCGGTCATGGCCGGCGCGATGGCTTGCAGCGCCGGGTGGCCGCTGGCGGCGGCGAACAGCTGGGTGACGCCCTGATAGGAAAAGCCGTACATGCCGATGCGGCCGTTGCACAGCGGCAGGTCCGCCAGCCAGGTCAGGGTGTCCTCGCCGTCCTGCTGTTCGTTGATAAAGGGTTCGAAGCTTCCCTCGGAGGTGCCCCGCCCGCGCACATCCTGAATCACCACCAGGTAGCCCCGTTCGGCGTACCAGGAGGGGTGGGCGTAGGTCACCGTGGAAGCGATGCGGCGGCCGTAGGGCTGACGCATCAGCAGGGCCGGGAACGGGCCCTCGCCCTCCGGCACATAGAGATCGGCGTCCAGCCGCACCCCGTCGCGGGTGTGCATGGAAACCGTTTCCGGCATCGGGACCCGTGACGTCATGCCCCTACTCCCTGCAATACCCGCAGGTCTTCCTGATCCAGCTGGTCGGGTACGCCGTTGCGGATCAGTTCGGCGAAGTGCTCGTCGGGCACCATCACGGTCAGGGTGTAAAGGCGGCCCGGGCCGGTGTTTTCCACCACGTGCTCGGCGCCGGCGGGCACCACCATGGCGTCGCCCTTGCGCAGCTCCACCCAGTTGTCGTCACAGCGGGCGCGGCCCTCGCCTTCCAGCACGAAGAACAATTCGTCGGCGGCCTTGTGGGTGTTGGGCGGCGTCAGGCCGCCCTCGTCGAAAATTTCCACGCAGGCGATGAAATCCAGTTTTTCCTTGATGGAATCGAACATCACCACCAGGCGGTTGCTTTCCCCCGCCTTGATGCGGAAGGCCTCGAACTGGTCGGGACGTTTAAAGAACGGCAACATCAAAGAGCCTCCATGGCGGAGATCAGATCCGGGGAACAGGCGGTAAACCCGAAGATCTGCCGCGCGTTGTAGAGCGTGGCGTCCCAGCAGAACGCCGGGGAAGTGGTGGCGGTGCAGTCTTCCAGCAGCACGGTGTCGTAGCCGAGGAAGTTGGCGTCCGCCAGGGTGTGCAGCACGCACTGGTCGGCGTTGACGCCGGCGAACAGGCAGGTGCTGACACCAAGATTGCGAAGGATGGAATCCAGGGGCGTGTCCCAGAAGCCGCTCATGCGGAACTTGTCCACGCGCACATCGCTGTCGGCCACGGTCAGCTCGTCGACCACGGCGGCGCCCCAGCTGTCCTTCTCCAGCACCGGCGCGCCGGAGGCGGGCACCGGGTCACCCAGGCCCACGTCCTGGCCGCTGCCGTTGTAGACATGGCGCAGGGCCGGCGAGATGTTCATCAAATCCTTGCGGTTGCCCCAGTTCACCCACACCACCGGCACGGCGGCGGCGCGCAGCGCGGGCAACAGTGTTTGCAGCGGCGCCACCGGGCGTCGCGCCGGCGTGGTGTCCACGCCGATATGGTCCAGCCAGCCACCGGGGGTGCAGAAGTCGTTCTGCATATCCACCACGATCACCGCCAGACGATTGAGATCGAGACGCAGCGACTTGGGCTGCGCGGGAAAAGAGACGGCACGGGGAGCCGGTGCCGGGCGGCTGAGATCGGCGAGTTCGCCGTTGACGCCCCACTGACTGCCGGGGCGGGTGCCCATCGGGTGCAGGGCGGTATTCGGGTCGGAGAAACGGTCCGTCATGGTTCGGCTCGGCCTCTTCCGGAATCAGGGCGGCCACCGGACGGCGGCGCAGAGGGGCGCCGCCGCCGGGGCCGATGGGTCAATCAGAACTTCAGGCGGGTACCGACGCCGTAGCTGTCGCCGTCACCGAGGGTGTCGATGTCGTCGTTCATGTAGTTGGCGTAGATGTCGAGCTGGTCGTTGATCACCCAGTCGTAACCCACGGTCCAGGTTTTACGCTCCGCATCGACTTCGCCGTCGAACTCGGACTTGGCGTAGGACGCCAGAATGGAACCCGGACCGGCCGGCACGCTGACGCCACCCTGGTAGGTGTCCACGTCCACGTCACCAACGGTGGTGTCGGTATCCAGGCTGTGGTACATGCCGTACACCTTGACCACCTGGAAGTCGTAGCTGGCGCCCACCAGGTAGGCGTCCTGGTCGGTCACGGAAAAGACGCCGCCACCGATGGCCGCCAGGCCGCCGCCTTCACCAAAGCCCGGGCTGTCGCCGCTGTTCAGCGCGCCCTGCTTCGCGGTGTGGGCCGCGGCGGTCAGCATCAGACCACCGGCGCGGTATACCAGGTTGCCACCGAATTTGTTTTCGGAGTCTTCACCGGATTCCTCGCCGAAGGCGTACACCAGGTTGGCGGTCAGGCCGCCCATCTTCGGCGACACGTAGGAGATGCCGTTGCTCCAGCCGGAGTCACCCACGGTGGCGCCGTAGTTGCCGCCCTGGAAGGAGTGCAGGATCGCCGGCGAGAACACGAAGGAACCACCGAACGGGTTGGAGAAAATCACCGGCAGGAACATGGGCGCGCCAACCCGGCCGAAAGCGATCTGACCCAGATCACCCTTGAAACCCACCTGGGCGGCACGGGCGAAGAACTCGTCACCGTTGTAGCGACCGTCGTCACCGGTGTCCGGGCGCAGGAACATTTCCGCCTTGACGAAGGCGCTGGTGCTTTCGTTGATATCGGCGGTGGCGCTGAAACCCACGAAGGACGTGGTCATACCACCGGCGTCCAGTACCTTGGAATCGTCGGCGGCACCGGGCGTTTCCCGGCTGCCGGCGAACACGTCGAACAGACCGTAGAAGTCCACATTGACGTCCGCACTGGCCATACCGCTCGCGCCCAACAGCGTGGCGGCCCCCAAAGTCTTCGCAACCTTTCTGTTCAGTTTCACAGGTTTTCCTCTCTGAAAAGTGGGGAGCAGTCGGTCGGCGACGCGCTTTATCGCGTCCGCCGTTCCTGTGCTCGTGCCACCGGTACAGCCGGTGTCCCCCGGATTCGCGCCGTCCTCCCGAGCGGTCACGAAACCCTCTTAAAATGCGACGCCGACACATCCCGCGACGGCGGCTCCCGGAAGTGGCGATCAGGCAACGCCACACCCGCAGTCCTGTGCACCGAGCCGGCAAATGCCAGCCTTGCATACACGGTACTGAGTGACTTTCAAGATGCGTGCCAGTCGCGCGGCCAGGCACGAAAAGGCGCGGCCAGTGGGTGAAGAAGGCGTAAAAACCAGGGCAAGGAGCCCCCCTTAGAGGCCCCTACTGCTCTTTTTTGGGGCGATTCAGGAAATCCCGCCCTAAGGAGGCGCGAGAAAAATACAACGGCGAAAATAAAAAAAGCCGGGAAGCACGGGGCCGTAAGGCCCCGCCCAACCCGGCGAACAGGAATGAAACCGGTGAAAATTCAAGCGCGATGGCGGTTTTTTGTATACAAAGCAGCCAGAAGGTTGACCCTTAGTCCACCCGTAGGAGCGACTTCAGTCGCGATGACGATGGGAAGCGCGTCGGTGATCGCGACTGAAGTCGCTCCTACGGGTGCCATTCGCCGGCCGGGAAGCGTCTCGGGGTGGAGCAGAACTCAGGCCGCCCCTTCGTGGTCGGCGATCAACCGATCCATCATGCGGCGGATCACCAGGCCCGGTTTATCCGACTCCATATGCTTCTCGCCACGGGGGTCCAGGGGCATGTCCGGATCGGTACTCTCAAGGATGAGTTTGTCTTCCAGGGTCACCTTGCGGTCGAAGGAAAGCAGCGCCTCGCGATCAAAGCCGGTGCCGTCATCCTGCTGCAGACAAAACTGCACCACCTGGGAGCGGCCATGGTCGATGGGCACCTGACAATTGACCACCACATGGGCGGGGCCGCCATCGGCATAGTTAATACGCAGACGACAGACGAAAGGCGCGAACCAGGAACAATCCAGAAAACGCTCATTGGCGTCTTCCTGGGCATGGTGGGCCTGGGTTACCCCAAGCCGGCCGGTGTAATGAAAACCGCCCTCGAATTCGGTGATATTGGCGTCCTTGGCCACCAGATGCTCCGGGCTGCCGAAGGTGCCCAGGTGCACATAGCTGGGGTGGGCCATGTCCAGTTCGTTCTCCATCACCCGCAGCCCGGCCACCTTCCATTCTTCGTAGAATTCCTGGATCAGCTCGAAGTCCGGCTCGGCGGCCTCCGGAATGGCGGGAATCTCGAAGATCGGGTCTTCCAGCGCCACCCAGGCATAGCCATAACGGACGTCACAATGGAAAGCGCGCACCCGCCGCTTGGGCCCCGGGTCGCGGTCCGGCATCTGCGGCACATGCACGCACTGGCCGCTGCGGTCGTACTGCCAGCCGTGATACGGACAGGCTACCCGCCCCTGGCACACCTCGCCCAGGGACAGCTGCGCGGTGCGATGGCAGCAGCGATCCTCCAGCGCCGCCGGCACGCCCTGGTCATCGATAAACAGCACCAGCGGCTGGCCCAGCAGCACGAAACCGCGCGGGCCTTCGCGCAACAGATCAAGCGGCATCACCGGATACCAGAAGCGGCGAAACACGGGATGGTCCATGACGTTCATGGAGAGTCCTCCTCGGCGGGGTGAAGCGGTGGCGGCCGGAAGGTCAGTCCCAGCAGGAACGACACCCCCACCGCCGACAACAGAAACAGCATGGCCGCGGCAAACCCGAAGCCGTCGCGCAAGGCACCGAACAGCAGCGGCCCCAGCGCGCCCATCAGCATGGCCAGCCCCTGCACCAGCGCCGACAGACGGCCGGCCTCGGTGGGCGTGGCGGCGTAATCCAGCGGCAGGGTCAGCGCCAGCGGAAAGGAACCGCCCAGGCCGATGCCGGCGATCACCGCCCAGGGCACGCCGCCGGAGGCCGGCGCCCACCACAGCCCGGCGATGCCCACCATCAACAGCAGCAGGCAGATCGCCATGGCCGGGCGGCGGTCCCGCCAGACGCCGGCCAGCGGCGGTACCAGCAAAGCGGCGGCGATTTGCGCGCCAGTGAATACGGTAAGCAGCGCCGCGCCCTGGGCCTGGCTGTGGCCCTGGGCCACATAGAACGGCACCAGCCAGGCCAGCAACGACATATAGGCAATCGAGCCGGTGCCCAGAAACAGCGCCATGCGCCAGGCGCGGGCATCCGCCCAGGGCAACGCCCGGGCGTTGTCGCCCCGGGGCCGCGCCAGGTTCACCGGCCACAGTAGCGCCGCCACCAGCGCCGGCAACGCCCAGATGCCCAGGGCCAGCTGCCAGTGGCCGCCGGCGGCGTCCATCAGCGCCGGCGTGGCGGCGGCGCCCAAGGCCGCGCCCAGGTTCATGGCGGTGGTGAACAGGCCCATCATCAAGGCCGCCCGGGCCGGGAAATACTGTTTGATCACCACCGGGATCAGCACCTGACCGCAGGCGATGCCGAGCCCGCCCACCAGGGTGGCGGCGAACATTACCGTGGGGCTGAAACCCACCCAGCGGCCCAGGCAGCCCGCCGCCACCAGCAGCAAGGCCACGCGCAGCCCCTGGCCGCTGCCAAGGCGGCCGATCAACCAGCCGCCCACCAACGCCACCGCGCCCATGCAGAAAGTGGGCACGGCGGCGAGCAGGCCGGCGGCGGTGCTGCTCAGCCCCAGGTCCATGCGCACCGCTTCCAGACTCACCCCCAAGGAAGTGAGCAGCGGCCGCAGGTTGAGGCCGGCCAGGGCGATCATCACCGCGATCCAGCCCAACCCCACGGTCACCGGCGGTGGCGGCGCCACCTCCACCGCCGGCGCCGCCGACAGGTCACTGGCGGCCATCAGTAGGTCGCGTTCAGTTTGGCCATCAGATGCTCGCCGGCCAGGATCGACGGATAGCGCGGCGGATTGTTTTCGTCCGCGCAACTTTCGATGCAGCGGATCTCCGCGTCCGGGTTCGGATGACAAAAGAAAGCAATGGAATAACGGCCCGGCGAATCGCCGCTGACGAACGGCGACACCCGGTGCGGCGTGGAGCAGAACACGTCGTTGGTCCAGCGCTGCATCAGGTCACCGGTGTTGACCACCACGGTGCCGGGAATCGGCGGCGCGGTGATCCACTCACCGTCGCGGGTCCGCACTTCCAGCCCGGCCACGCCATGCTGGAACAGCAGCGTGATGCTGCCGTAATCGGTGTGCGCGCCGGCCCGCTTTTCGCCGGCCTGGGGGGTGTAGTCCCGGGGCAGCGGCGGGTAGTGCAGCAGGCGCAGGGTGTGGTGCAGTTGGTCATGGGCATCGACGAAGAAACCGTCGGGCAGATCCAGGGCCAGCGCGAAGGCTTCCAGAACCCGGTTGGACGCGGCCACGCAGCCGTCCATCAATGCCATCACGGTGGCGCGGAAATCCGCCGGCTGGTCCGGCCAGCGATTTTCCCGGTAGGGCCGTTCCGCCTCGCTGAGCGCCCCGGGTTCCGGCCCGGCGTTGAAAGCTTCTTTCAGGTCGCCGGGTTTGCTGGCATCAAGCCGCTCCCGGCGCACCGCCACATAGCCCCGGTTGCTGCTGGCGTTTTGCCAGGCCACGCCCATTTTCTCTTCGTAGGGACGGGCGAAGAACCGTTCGGAAGTCTGGAAGGAACGGTCCAGCAACGACGCCGGCACGCCGTGGTTGGAAAGGTAGAAAAAACCCCAGTCGGCGCTGGCCTGGCGCATGGCGCGGGCCACCGCCTTGCGGTCCGCCGCATCGCCGTGCAGAAAAGGTCCGAAGTCGATCACCGGAATGGCACCGGCGTCGGTGAGCCGCGCCTTGGATTGTTGAAATGTTTCCATCGGGTATTCCCCCGGGGCGCTGGCCCCGTCCTTCAATGAAGTTCCGCCACCACCTCGGCGGCGCGGGCACGCAGGTCGGCCAGGTCCAGACCCGGGATGACGCCATCGCGCACCCGCGCCTGGCCATCCACCAGCAGATGGCGCACCGTGGCGCTGCCACCACCGGCCACCGGCGCGATGGCCGGGTCGTGCATGCCGAAATAGCGCGGTTGGTTGAGATCGTAGACCGCCAGATCGGCGGCCCGCCCCGGCGCCAGTTCGCCGACCTGGTCCAGGCCGAGAATGCGAGCGCCACCGGAGGTGCCCCAGTGGATCACGTCTTCCACGGTGACCGCGTCGGCGCCCCCCAGGGCACGGTGGATCATCCAGGTGGTGTGGGCCTCCTGGATCATGTCGGCGGCCTCGTTGGAGGCGGCGCCATCCACCGCCAGGGAAATGGGAATGCCCCGGGCGGCCATTTCCGGCACCCGGGCAATGCCGCTGCCCAGCCGGCAATTGCTTTGCGGACAATGGGCGATGCCGGTGCCGGTTTCAGCCAGGATCGGCAGTTCGGAGTCGGCCACGTGCACCATGTGCGCGAACCAGACGTCGTCGCCCAACCATTCGTTCTCGCCGCAGAATTCCACCGGCGTAATGTTGTGCACGTCGCGGCAGTACTCCACGTAGTTGAAGGTCTCCGACAAATGGCTGTGCAGACGCAGCCCCAGGGCGCGACCGGCCCGGGCCAGCTCGCGCAGGGTCGCCGGGTCCACCGAGAAGGTGGGCGTGGTGGGCGCCATCACCACCTGGCGCATGGCGCGCGGGCCGCTCTGGTGGTAACGGGCGGCCAGGCGCTCCACATCGGCCACGTAGGCGTCCAGGGTTTCCGACTTCAGGTCATTGGGATAACCCGGATGGCGGCCCTGTTCGGTGGCGCCGCCCCGGCACAGGGTAAGGCGCATGCCAAGCCGCTCCGCCACCTCGAACAGCACGTCGCCCATTTCGCTGTCGAGGCCGCCGTAATAGATGTAATGGTGATCGGCGCAGGTGCTGGTGCCGGACAGCAGCAGTTCCGCCAGCCCCACTTCCGCCGCCACCTCCAGGTGGCGGTCGCGGATGCGGGTGAGGCGCGGATAGGGCACCGCGCCCAGCCAGCCGAACAGCGGCTCGTTGATGCCTTCCGGCACCGCCTTGAGCACGCTCTGGAACAGATGGTGGTGGGTATTCACCCAGCCCGGATAGACCACGCAGCCGCGGGCATCCAGCACCTCCTCGCCGGCCACCGGGGTCAACCCGGCGGCCATTTCCTTGATCACGCCGTCACGGACACGGATGTCCACGGCGCCGGCGCGGGCGGCATCGCCCGCCGCGCCGGTCATCACCGCGTCCGCGCCCTGGATCAGCAGGTCGCTCACGAGGCCTTCTCCTGTTTCACCGGAATGCGCGCGTGGTCGCTGCGTGCCTCGCTCTCACCGAAGCGCTCCAGCAGCGCCTTCATCATCTTGCGCATCACCATGCCGGGCTGGTCCGACGGCATGTGCTTCTCTTCACCGCTGGCGGTGTCCAGGGGCACGTCGTAATCGGTGCTTTCCAGAACCCGTTTGTCCTCCTCGGTGACCTGGCGATCGAAGGCGATGATTTCCGCTTCCGGGGCGTCTTCTTCGCTATCGCTGCGGAACGCCCACTGGCAGATCATCGAATGCTCGTCGTCGATGGGGGTGGCGTAGGTGACGATGGAATGCACCAGGCCATTGGGGTAGCTGATGTTGAGGCGGCGGCCGAACGGCATGTACCAGTTGCTGGTCATGTGACGCACGGTGGTGTCGCTGTCCATCTTCAGCAGTTTTTTCTGGGATTCCGGATTGTTCACCGGGGCCTTGGTTTCAAAGCGGAAACCGTATTCGCCCTCCTCGATGTTCAGGTCGGCGGGAATCGGCTTGTCGTACTGGCCGAAGCTCTCCCGGTGCACGAAGCTGAAATGGGCATTGTCGAAGGAGTTCTCCATCAGCCGCAGGCCGGCGGTGCGCCACACCTCATGGAACTGATGGAACATGCGGTAGCCCGGCTCCTTGGCTTCCGGCATTTCGGGAATACCGGTGACCGGGTCACCCAGGCACACCCACACATAACCGTAGCGCTCATCGGCGTGGAACGCCGGCACCTTGACGCGGCTGGCGGGACGATCCGGGGTTTGCGGTATTTTCTTGCAGGCACCGGTGCCGTCGTAATTCCAGCCGTGGTACGGGCAGACGATGTTGTCGCCGTCCACCCAGCCCAGGGACAGCTTGGCGCTGCGGTGGGCACAGCGGTCCTCGGCCACCTGTGGCTTGCCCTGGCTGTCCAGCCAAAGCACCAGATCCTGATTGAGCAAACGGAAGGGTTTCGGGCCGTCGTTCAGTCGCGCCATGGGAATCACGGGGTACCAAAAGCGGCGCAGGACGGGTTGTTGGGTTACTAGCATGGCTCATCTCCTATGGACGAGGCAGCCCCCGCCGAGAGCCTGTTCGCGCTCTTTAAGGCCGGCTTTTCCTCTCTTACTGGCGGAAGGTTGAACAGGGCGCGGGCCTCCGCCATTCGGACCCGCGCCGGAAATCAATAGGACGCGGCGCGCCGGCTCACCAGATAGTCGCCGGTGAGGATCGGCGGGTAGCGACAGACGTTGTCGTCGCTGACGCACTGCTCCAGCACACGGATCTCCGCGTCGTTGTCCGGATCGTTGAAAAACGCCACTGAATAGCGGGCGTGGCCGCCGGCGTGCTCGGGCAGACGCACCCGGTGCAAGGTGGAGCGGTACACATCGTTGGTCCAACGGGCCATGATGTCGCCGGTGTTGATCACCACCCCGCCGGGCACCGGGTCCACCGGCACCCACTTACCGTCGGCGTCACGCACTTCCAGACCGCCGACATCGTCCTGGAACAGCAGCGTCACGCTGCCGTAGTCGGTGTGGCCGCCGGCCCGGGCCTGGCCGCGTTGCGCCTGAAACTCCGGCGGCAACGGCGGGTAATGCAGCAGCCGCAGAATCTGGCTGTGGGTGCGGTGGCGCTCCCGGAAGTAACCGGGCTCGGTGCCCAGCCCCAGCTCGAACGCCTCCAGCACCTTCATGGACAGGTCCGAGACCGCCGCGAAAAAATCCTCCGCCGTGGCCCGGAATCCGTCCTGGCCGGACGGCCAACGGTTCACCTGGCCGTAGCGGCCGGGCTCCCGAATCTGAAAACTTTCCTTCAAATCCGGTGCCCGTTTAACGTCGAGGCGCTCCTTGCCCACCGCCACATAGCCGGTGTTGGCATCGGTGTCCTGGTAGGCGAAGGCGGCCTCCGCCTTGACCGCTTCCGGCAGCGCGAAAAAATCCCGCTGCGCGCGAAACAGCGCTTGCAACCGCTGGTCCGGCAGGCCGTGGCCCACCAGGCACATAAAGCCCACCTCCCGGGCGGCGCGGTCGATGGCCTCGACCACCGCCTCCCGCTGGCGCCCCTCGCCATTCACGAAGGGCGCGAAATCAATCACCGGAACCTGGCTGGCACTCATGGCAGTACCGGCTCCTCGGGCAGGAATTCCAGGGTGTAGGCTTTCTTGTAGTCCAGGTCCTTGGGCACCATGCCCGCCTGGGCCATGAAGTCGAAGGTGGCCTTCCAACGCGCATCGGTCATCACGCCGAGGCCTTTGGTCTTGGCATCGCCGCCGGCGACCAGACCGTATTCCTTCATTTTCTCGATGCCGAACGCGATCTGCTCGTCGGTCATCTCCGGGTTGTCTTTCTTGATCAGGGCATTGCCCGGGGCCGGATTCTCAAAGTAGCTCTTCCAGCCTTCCATGGACGCCTGAACAAACTTACGCAACACCTCCGGTTTTTCCTCCACCCACTTGCGGGTGGTTTCCAGGGTCTGCGCATAGGGGGGATAACCGTATTCCGCGAACAGGAAAATCGACGGCGTCACGCCGCCCTTCTCCATGGCGAAGGGCTCGGAAGTCACATAGCCCTGCTGCACCACCGATTTGTCGGCCAGGAACGGCTGCACGCTGAAGGTGTAGGGCCGGATCATCTCGTCGGTGAAGCCGTAATTGGCTTCCAGCCAGGGCCAGAAAGTCTGCTTGGCGCCGGAGAACACATACACCGGCTTGCCCTTGATCTCTTCCAGGGATTTCACCTGCGGGTGCGCCAGCAACGCCTGGGGATCGCTCTGGAACGGCGCGGCGATGGTCACTACCGGCAGGTCCTGCACCAGGGACTTAATGTTGCGGATCGGATAGCCCATGGTGATGTTCTGCCTGCCGGCCAGCAGCAACTGCACGTTGTTGACCTGCGGCCCGCCCATCTCGATGGACACGTCCAGGCCATACTTCTCATAGATGCCGGTGGCCTTGGCCTGATAGAAACCGCCATGCTCCGCCTGGGCGAACCAGTTGGTGCCGAACACCACCGTCTCCGGCTCCGCGGCGCCCGCCGCCGACCACAAGCCAGCCCCCAGGGCCAACCCGGCCAGCCCCCGACGAACCCCCGTCCACACCTTCTTAAACCGCTGTTCCCCTGCCTTTGTCATGGTTCGCTCCGCACAAGTGTATACAGTTTGGTATCCAGACTCAGATGGGAAAAACGAGGCAAGGGCTGTGCCAGCTTTGCAAAACCGCCGAAAACCTTGCGGCATGCGGCCTGGCCGGTTTCGCCCCGGCCCCGCCGGGGTTACCGACGCACCGAGGTGGCGCGTCGGAACCGTCTTTGTGCACAACATCCCGTGCACAAAGCCCCCTGGGGTCACGGCAGCACCGGCTCCTCGGGCAGGAATTCCAGGGTATAGGCCTCTTTATAGTCCACGTCGTCGGACACCAGACCGGCCTTCACCATGAAATCGAAGGTCTTCTCCCAACGGGCATCGCTCATATAACCCAGACCCTTCTCAGCGGCATCACCGCCGGCGATGATCCCGTACTCCTTGAGCTTGGCCAGACCATAGGCCAGCTGCTCATCGGTCATCTCCGGATTGTCCTTCTGGATCAACGCATTCCCCGGCGCCGGATCATTCAGATAGCTCTTCCAACCCTCCATGGTCGCCTGCACGAACCGACGCACCATCTCCGGCTTCTCCTCCACCAACGCCCGGCGGGTCTCCAGCGTCGCCCCATAGGGCGGGTAACCGTAATCCGCGAACAGGAAGAAATTCGGCTTCACACCACCCTTCTCGGCGGCGAACGGCTCGGAACTCACATAGGCCTGCTGCACCAGCTCCTTATCCGCCAGGAACGGCCCCAGACTGAACGTATACGGCTTCGCCTGGCTGTCCTTGAACCCATACTCCGCCTGCAACCACGGCCAATAAGTAGAACGGGCCGACGTGGAAATCAGCACCGTGCGATCCCCCACCGACTGCAGATCCTTCACCTGCGGATGGGCGATCAAACCCTGCGGATCCTTCTGAAAAGACGCCGCCACACTCACCACCGGCAACCCCTCACCCACCGCATTGATGTTCCGCAACGGATAACCCATGGTGAAATCGTACTGACCCGCCAACAGCAACTGCAGACCATTCACCTGCGGCCCGCCCATCTTGATCGTCACATCCAACCCATGCTTCTCATAAATCCCGGTGGCCTGAGCCTGATAAAACCCACCATGCTCCGCCTGGGCATACCAACTGGTCCCCAACGTCACCTTATCCAGCGCCCAAGCACCCCCACTCCCGGCCAAACCCACAACCGCCAGAACCGTCGCCCCCAGGCGCCGGGAAAAACCACTCTTCGATATCACGCGCATCGGTGCTCTCCATCAAATTGCTTGCCATCAGATTGCTTGCGTTCGCTACGCACTCTCCTTTCGTATACAAGCAACCTTCGTGCCCACCCACCGACACCACCCCCTCACCAAAACAGTGCAACCACCCCAGAGCCAAGACGAGGGTGGCGCCCTTCCCGGACCGTCGTTGGCCAGGGATGGCCAACGCGAGCCCCCAGGGAAGGGTTCACGGCGTGTCCGGGAAGGGCGGTGGCGGCCTCGCGGCGGCCTGGATGGAAAACCAATGCGCGGACAACCAACGCTCTCGTATCAGAAGCGCTTATCGCGGCTGAAGCCGCT
>CENV01041264.1_pt1 | contig 35725 bp, 36 predicted proteins | sample 530231 | NCBI WGS metagenome assembly CENV01 (sample SAMEA2619815, study PRJEB7988) | marine metagenome | biome: marine biome (ENVO:00000447); feature: surface water layer (ENVO:00002042); material: "saline water (ENVO:00002010), including plankton (ENVO:xxxxxxxx)" | depth 5 m
GCGGCACTCGGGCGTATAAAGCGGGATCACGTGGTCACCCGGCTTCACCGAAGTGACCCCGGCGCCGACCTCACGCACGATCCCCGCGCCCTCATGGCCGAGCACCGAGGGGAAGATGCCCTCACTGTCGAACCCGTCGAGCGTATAGGCGTCGGTATGGCAGATGCCGGTCGCCATGATCTCGATCAGCACCTCGCCCGCCTTCGGGCCTTCGAGGTCAAGTTCCACGATTTCGAGCGGCTTCTTCGCCTCAAAGGCTACGGCGGCGCGGGTTTTCATGGTGAGTGTCTCCTAAGTAATCAGTCGAGCGGCGTGCCTGCGGGAAGGTCGGCGGCACCGACCATCTCGTCACCATCCCGCTCGGGCAGCATCAGGAACAGCACCAGCGAGATCAACGAGCCCATGGCCATGATGATCGAGACGGTAAGGAGTTCCGAATTGCCCAGCAGCGTGAACAGCGTGCCCGCCAGCAGCGGACTGCCCGCCGCACCAAGCCGACCGATGCCAAGCACGAAGCCCGTGCCGGTCGCACGGGCGTAGGCGGGGAAGCCGCGCGCGAAGGCTGCGTAGTAGCCCGAGATCGCGGCATTGGTGAAGAAGCCGGTGATCACGGTCGCCCACTGCCATGCGTCAAGCGAATCGCGGCCCAGGCCGAAGCTGGCCACGGCCACCGAGCCGAGCAGCAGCATGAGCGCAGTCGGCCAGCGGATGCCGAGGCGTGCCATCACGAAGCCGAACAGCGCCGAACCGAAGAACCCGCCGACATTGGCGTAGGTGAGCACGGTCGCCGCTTCCGAAGGCGGATAGCCCGGCGGGTAGTCGGCCACGATCTGCACCGCGAACTTCAGGATGTAGTAGAAGGTGATGGTGTGGAACATGTAGCCGAAGGCCAGCAGCAGCGTGACCGGACGCAGCTGAGGGTTCGACAGGATGTCGGTGACCTTGGGCCGCGTCGCGGAAAGGTCGAGTGCCGGCAGTTCGTCGATCTGCGGCTTGCCGAAAGCGGCGAGCGTCTTGTTGACGCCGGCGGCATTGCCCTTGCCCGCGTTGTAGGCAGCCGTTTCAGGCACCAGAACATAGAGGACGGGGATCAGTGCAGCGGTGACGATGGCACCGAAATCGAACACGCCGCGCCAGCCGTAGGCGTCAAGCAGCCACTCGGACGCGGCGATACCGCCAAAGATTGCACCCAGCGGATAGCCTGCCACGTACACGGCAATGGCCGCCTTGCGCCACTTGGTGTTGGTGCTTTCGGCAGTCACGGCGTTGGTCGCGGCGAGCATGCCGCCGATACCGATGCCGGTGATGAAGCGGAAGATTACCAGCGGCGTAACCGCATTGGCGTGACCAGCGGCCCACATGCCCCCGGCCATGAACAGCAGGCACACCAGCATGGTGCTCTTGCGGCCATACTTGTCAGCCGCGCCGCCCAGCAGCACGGAACCAAAGCCCATGCCGACCAGCTCAGCCGAAAGCACGACGCCCAGCGCAGCGCGTTCGATGCCCCATTCGGCCGAAATGCCCGGTGCTGCAAAAGCGCTCGACAGCACGTCGAACCCATCGAGTGCGTTAAGCATCACCATGAGGATCACGACGATCCACTGGCGCATGCCCATCGGCGTGTCGTTAATAACAGTGATGGGGTTCGTGCCCCCGCCCGGTGCAGCCATGGTTTGCTTCCCTCTCCTCAGTTCGCGCGGACTATTCGTGGATTCGCGCGAGCATTTCCACTAGTTTCTTGACTTCGTCCGAAGTGAACCGGCTCTTCAGCCAGCGCTCGTGTTCTTCGATGCAGGTTTTCGCTTCGCCGAGCGCGGCCCGGCCCGCTTCGGTGAGATGTAACAATTGTTTGCGTCCATCCGCCGGGCAGCGTTCGCGCCAAAGGTAGTCGCGCTCCTGCATACGGCTGACGATCGACATCGCGGTCGCCCGATCCATGCGCAGGCGGTTGCCGAGTTCGCTCTGTGCGATTCCGGGGTTCTCGGCCACCAGCCACAGGGTGCTGACCTGCTTCTGCGTAAGGCCCAGCGAGGCGAAGGTCTCGCTGAAATGGCGATAGACAGTGCCGTGCGCGAGGCGGATGTGAAAGCCTAGCACACTGTCGAGTGAAGCGGAGCCGTGCTCCGTGTCTTCTTTGCTCTCGATCAATGCAGACTACCCCAATGTTCCTATCCCGTCGATCTTGCCTATTTGTTAGTGAAGCATACAATCGAGCGCAAGGAAGAGGAGTCGAAAGACGATGGCGCAGTTTCCAGACACACCGAATTTTACCGGGTTCAACACCCCCAGCCGGGTCGAGGCCGATATCGAGGATCTCGATGTCGACGGCACGATCCCGCCCGAGATCGACGGCGCGTTTTTCCGCGTGCAGCCCGATCCGCAGTTTCCCCCGCTGCTAGGCGACGATATCGCCTTCAACGGCGATGGGATGGTCACTCGTTTCCACATTCATGATGGTCAGGTCGACTTCAAGCAGCGCTGGGCCAAGACCGACAAGTGGCATGCGGAACGCAAGGCAGGCCGCGGGCTGTTCGGCAAGTATCGCAACCCGACGACCGACGATCCCAGCGTGAAGGGCATGATTCGCTCCACCGCCAACACCAATGCCTGGATCTACGCCGGCAAGCTGTGGGCGATGAAAGAGGATTCGCCCTCGCTGATCATGGACCCGGTGTCGATGGAGACCGACGCCTTCGAGACATGGGAAGGCGCGATGAAATCGCAGACCTTCACCGCGCACCCGAAGATCGATCCGGCTACCGGCAACATGGTCGCCATCGGCTATGCCGCTTCCGGCCTGTGCACCGAAGACGTCTCCTACATGGAAGTCGCGCCCGACGGTTCGCTCGTCCGCGAAAAATGGTTCAAGGTGCCTTACTACTGCATGATGCACGACTTCGGCATCACCGAGGATTACCTCGTGCTGCACATCGTGCCATCAACCTCGAGCTGGGAGCGCCTGAATGCGGGCGAGGTCCACTTCGGGTTCGACACCACCATGCCGGTCTATCTCGGGATCATCCCGCGCCGCGATGATTTGAAGGACGAGGACATCCGCTGGTTCAAGCGCGATAACTGCTTTGCCAGCCACGTCGTCAACGCCTGGCAGGAAGGTTCGAAGGTTCACTTCGTGATCCCCGAAGCGAAGAACAACATGTTCCCGTTCTTCCCAGATATCCACGGCGCGCCGTTCAACGGTGCCGAAGCGATGAGCAAGCTCACCCGCTGGACCGTCGACATGGCCTCGAACGGCGAGGACTTCGCCGAGATCGAGCAGCTGACTGACACTGCCAGCGAGTTCCCGCGTATCGACGACCGCTTCACCGGCATGAAGAACCGCTACACCTGGGGCCTCGAGATGGACATGAGCCGTCCCAACGAGCTGAAAGGTGGCAGCGCTGGCGGGTTCCTGATGAACTGCCTGTTCCTGAAGGATCTCGAAACCGGGGCCGAGCAACACTGGTGGTGCGGCCCGGTCTCCTCGATGCAGGAGCCGTGCTTCATCCCGCGTTCGAAGGACGCGCCTGAGGGCGACGGCTGGATCGTGATGCTCTGCAACCGACTGGCCGATCACAACACTGACCTGCTGATTTTCGACGCGCTCGATATCGAGAAAGGCCCCGTGGCGACTGTCCACGTGCCGATCCGTCTGCGCTTCGGCCTGCACGGCAACTTTGCCCTGAGCGAGGACATCGGCCTCAAAGCGAAGCAGCCCGAGCCCGCTTGATCTTTGGTTGTCTCCCCGGCACAACCTGCCGGGGAGACTACTCAATGAAAAAAATGATGCACATGCTGCGGCGCGCTGCTGCTGTGGTTACCCTGATCAGCCTCGCGCCAGCCATGGCGCAAGCCGAGGAAACCGCATTGGATGCGGAAGTTGTCGGCAGCCTGCCGCCATCACCGGCCACGATTTCGATGCGGTGGCAATTGCTCAACCCCGAGGTCAACTCCTTCAATTTCCGCAACACGCAGGATGTGTTTGCCTTCCGCACCGTAGTCGCGCCTGACGAAGTGCGCCCGCTGCCCCAAGGCGGCGAGATGGTGCTGCCGCAAGCCGAGCTGGCAGGGCAGCCGGTGAGCTACGACGAGTGGGCCGAGGGCACCTTTGCCAATGCCCTGCTGGTGCTGCGCGATGGCAAGATCGTCTTCGAAGACTATCGCAACCGGCTCGACGATGCGACGCGGCATATCGGCTTCTCGATGACCAAGACGATCACCGCCATGCTGATCGGGCAGGCGCTGGAGCGTGGGGAAATCGCCAGTCTCGATGATCCGATCAGCCGCTATGTCCCGGAGCTGGCCGATGGTGCCTATGGCGCGGCCTCAGTTCGCGACGTGCTCGAAATGCGCAGCGGCGCAGCGATCGAGGAGCGCTATGACTTCGGCGTGAACCCAAGCCTTGCCGCGCGCATCCACGAAGAAGCGATCATTCTCAACAAAGTGCGCTTCGCCGACTTCGCTGTGGGCATCCCCCAGAGCAGCGAGCCGGGCACGACATTCAACTATGCCACGCTCGACACTGCGGTGCTGGGTTGGGTTCTGGAAGAGGCCACGGGCCGCAAAATCGAAGACCTGATAGAAGAGCGTATCTGGCAACCGCTCGGGGCCGAGGCAGGCGCACATATCCTCGCCGACGGGCCTGTCGGGGTAGGCCGCGCGCTTAATGGCATGGGCTTCAATGCTGTCCTGCGCGACTGGGCGCGGCTCGGGCAGTTGCTGCTGGACGAGGGCAAAGTGGGCGATACGCAGGTTCTGCCCGCAGGCTGGGTCACGCAGATGAGCACGATGAAACCCACCGGCATACCCGGAGAGGGGAAATTCCCCGGCTACGGCTTCCAGACCTGGCAGGTCGACAATGAACCGGGCGCCTATGCGGCCGTCGGGCTGGCGGGGCAGTACATCTACGTCCACCCCGAGACGCACACGGTCATCGTCAAGCTCAGCTACTACCCACCCGTCACGCCTGAAGGCGTCGACGCCGACGTACTTTCCTTCTTTGCCGCTATCGCCAAGGAGCCCGTGCCATGAGTGATGCCGACTTCGAGACATACAAGCCCGGCCTCGAATTCGTCTATGAGGCGGGCGGGGCGCTGGAGGCTCCGCGTGAGATCGGACCGGTGTTTGACGGCACGCGCCGGATCATTCCGATTTGCGATGGCGGCTATGTGAAGGGCCCGAAGATCAGCGGCAAGCTGATGGGCAATTCGGCCGACTGGCAGCTCACCCGCCCTGATGGCGTAACCGTGGCCGATGCCATCTACGCCATCGAAACTGACGACGGCACGATCATCCAGATCCGCAACAAGGGCCTGCGCCACGGCCCGCCCGAGGTCATGGACCGCTTGCGCCGCGGCGATGAGGTCGATCCGAGCGAATACTATTTTCGCACCGTGCCCGAATTCATCGCGCCGTGCGGCCCTTACGAGTGGATGAACCGCTCGATCTTCATTTGTAGCGGCGCGCGTTTTGCTTCGTCGATCAAGCTATGGGTCTGGCGCGTGACCTGACCGGCGCTATTGGGAGAGGACATGGGCGCAAATGACGCCACCGGAGCCGCCAGCCGCAGATACCAGATTCTGCTGGTAAGCTTGCTGTGCCTGAACTTCGGCATCCTGTTCTTCGACCGCAACGCGCTCAATTTCCTGATGCCCTTTATCCAGCCCGAGCTTGGGCTGAGCTATACCGAGGTCGGGCTGCTCGGTTCGGCGCTGTCGCTGACATGGGCGCTGGCGGCGATTGTCGTTGGCTGGCTCTCGGACAAGACCGGCAAGCGCAAGATCCTGATTATCGTCTCGACGCTGGTGTTCTCGGTCTGCTCGGTCGTTTCCGGCCTTGCTACCGGCTTTCTCATGCTGCTCGGTGCGCGGCTCCTGATGGGGCTCAGCGAAGGCGGGGTCATGCCGATCAGTCATGCGATGGTCGCCCATGAAGTCGAGCCAAGGCATCGCGGACTGGCGATGGGTGTGACGCAAAACCTCGGATCGAGCATCCTTGGATCTACGGTCGCGCCGCTGGTGCTGGTGCCGGTTGCGCTGGCCTATGGCTGGCGCAACGCCTTCTTCATCGCCGCCGTGCCGGGGCTGATTTCGGCGCTGCTGATCTGGCTGTTCGTGATCGAGCGAAAGCTGCCGCCGCGCCCGGTGCCTGCGCCCGGATCGAAGCCGCCACTGCTCGAAGTCGCAAGCGAGCGCAATGTGATCGTCTGTTCGCTGCTGGCGATCCTGCTGGTGGCCTATCTTGTCACCACATGGGCCTTCATGCCGCTCGTGCTGGTGCAGCTGCGCGGTTATTCGGAGAGCGACGCGGCCTGGCTGATGGCGGTGCTCGGCATTGCCAGCGCGGTTTGCGGCTTTCTGGTGCCCGCCTTGTCCGACCGGCTCGGGCGCCGGCCTGTCATGGTTAGTTTCACGCTCTCGGGTGTGATCCTGCCGCTCGGCGCGCTGCTGTTTGACGGGGCATTTGTGGCGATGGCAGCGATCTTCTTCGCCGGCTGGGCCTTCAATGGCATCTTCCCGATGTTCATGGCGACCGTGCCTGCCGAAAGCGTCGATCCGGCCCGTGCGGCCACTGCCATGGGTATCGTGATGGGTGTGGGCGAAGTGCTGGGCGGGGTGCTCGCGCCGACGATCGCCGGGAGCTTGTCCGATTCCTTTGGCCTGCAGGCGGTGTGCTGGTTGCTGATCGCGCTGGCATTGGGCGGCGCTTTGGTCGCGCTTGCCTTGCGAGAAACCGCCCCTGGCGTGCTTGCCCGCCGTGCCTCCCAATCCCCTGCCTGACCGGAGACCTGCCCCATGACCTTGCCTACACCTGAAGATGACCTCGGCATCCGCCAGCTGTTCGCGCGCTACTATCGTGCGCTCGATGTGGGGGACACCGAAGGCTACCTCGATTGCTACACCCCCGATGCCCGCGCTTATGAAGAGGGGGCAAATGGCATCGAAATCCGTGAAGGCCGCGACGAGATCCGCAAGTTGGTGCTGCGCTTTCACGAGCGGCCCGATTTTCCCGGCCACCAGCACCATTTCAGCAACCTGATCTACGAGCCGGACCCCGAGGGCGAGGCGGATAGCTGGGTCGTGCTCAGCTATGCCATGAGCACCATCACCCGCCCTGGCGAGGGCACCATCATGCATTGGAGCGGCCATGTTCGCGACAAGGTGGTGAAGCGCGATGGCGCATACCTGCTCAAGTCAAAGCAGATAATGGCCTGGGGCGGCGAGGTGCTCGCCCGCTTTGCGAAAGAGGGGTGAGCGGCGGATTAGGCCCCGATCTTGGAACCTTACGCTTCGCGCCTGCTTGTTTAGACAAAGACGCAATAAAAGGAGCCCCTCATGCGTAACTTCGCTTTGCCCCTGCTCGCCCTTGGCACCGCCACGCTCGCTGCCTGCGGCGGCAATGATGATGCTGAAGAACCGGCGATCGACGACATTGCGATTGACGACGGCGCTGCCGCCGGAGCTGGCGAAATAGCCACGGCGACGCTGCTGACGGCAGACGGAGAGGACGTTGGCACTGTCACCGCCACTGGCTCTGCCGGCGGGATCACCATCGACGTTGAGGCGAGGAACATGCCCGAAGGCCTGCACGGCGTGCATGTCCACACCGTCGGCTCATGCGAGGATGGCTTTGCTGCGGCGGGGGGTCACTGGAACCCCGCAGAAGCGAAGCACGGCCTTGAAGCCGAGGACGGCCAGCACGCGGGTGACATGCCAAACATCGAAATCGCTGCCGACGGTACCGGCTCGCTCACCTACATGCTCGCCATGTCAGCGACCTTCGACGGCCTGATGGATGACGACGGCTCGGCCTTCATCGTCCACGCGGGCGAGGACGACCAGGTGACCGATCCATCGGGCGACAGCGGCGATCGCATCGCCTGCGGCGTGTTCACCGCAGGCTGATGCTTGCCGCGCGGGGTTAGTCGCGCGGCTTCTTGTTGAACGGCTTGCCCGGCTTCGCGCCGGGCTTGCCGAAGCGCTTGCCCGGCTTGGCTCCATGCGGCTTGCCGGGACCGCCGCCCTTACCGGGCTTGAACCCACCCGAGCGGAAGGGCCGCGGCTTGACCGGGGCAGAGCCGCCATCGTGGTCGCGCCCCTTGCGGCGGTTTTGTCGGGCCATGTCACGCGGGGCATGATCGGACTGTTCGATGCCGATCGATTCTTCACCCGCCTCGCGCTCGCTTTCGCCGGTCCGGCGTGCGGCTGCGGCGAACTTCTCGGCCACGGCGCGCGGGATTTCGACGAAGGTTTCCTGCGGGCCGATGCGGATCGCCCCGATTTCGTTCTTCGAGATGTGCCCGCGGCGGCATACCACCGGCAGGATCCACTTCGGGTCGGCACCGTTGCTGCGGCCGACGTCGAGGCGGAACCACACGGTATCCTCAAACCCCGGACGGTGACGCTGAGCCCGCGCATTCTCGCGCGCTTCGGGGGTGTTTGCGGTCAGCTCTTCGGGCTGCGGCTGGCGGGCGCGGTGTGCTTGCACCAGCATGGCGGCCAGCTCTTCAGGGCTGCGGCGGTCGAGCAGCTCGCGGGCGAGAGCGCGATCGTCGTCCTCGATTTCGACGGGTGCGAGCAGCTTCTCCATCAACCGCGCATGGTCTTGCTTGCGGATCATCTGGGCGCTCGGCGGATCGATCCATTCGGCTTCGATCTTCGCACCGCGCAGCATGGACTCGACGCGGCGGCGGCGCGGCCACGGCACGATCAGCGCGGCCACGCCCTTCTTGCCCGCACGACCGGTACGGCCCGAACGGTGTTGCAGGGCCTCCGCATCGCGCGGAATTTCAACGTGGATCACCAGCGAGACGCTGGGCAGGTCGATCCCGCGCGCGGCCACGTCAGTCGCCACGCAGACGCGGGCCCGGCGATCGCGCAGGGCCTGCATCGCCTGGTTGCGTTCGGATTGGGTATGCTCGCCCGACAGTGCGACCACGGCAAAGCCGCGCTCTTGCAGGATAGCGGTGAGGTGGCGCACCTTTTCGCGGGTGGCGCAAAACAGGATCGCGGTCTCGGCCTCGTGGAAGCGCAGCAGGTTGACCACCGCATTTTCCACTTCGGGCGGGGCGACGGTGATGGCCTGATAGGCGATGTCACCGTGGCCGCGCGTTTCGCCGACCGTCGAGATGCGCAGGGCATTGCGTTGGTAACGGGTCGCGAGGTTGACGATGGTGCGCGGCAGAGTGGCCGAGAACAGCAGCGAGCGACGGCCTTCGGGCGTCGCGTCGAGGATCTCTTCCAGCTCTTCGCGAAAGCCCATGTCGAGCATCTCGTCGGCCTCGTCGAGCACCACTGCACGCAGTGACGAAAGGTCAAGCGCACCGCGTTCGAGGTGATCGCGCAGACGGCCCGGCGTGCCGACCACGATCTGCGCGCCGTTGGCGAGGTTGCGGCGTTCCTTGCTGGCGTCCATCCCGCCGACGCAGGTGGCGATATGTGCGCCGGCATTGCGATAGAGCCAGGCAAGCTCGCGGCTGACCTGTAAGGCCAGTTCGCGGGTGGGGGCGATCACCAGCGCCAGCGGCTTGCCATCGCGCGGCACCCGGCCATCGGGTCCGAGCAGGTCGCTGGAGAAGGCGAGGCCGAAAGCGACGGTCTTGCCCGAGCCGGTCTGGGCGGAAACCAGCAGGTCGCGCCCTTCGGCTTCGGGTACCAGCACTTGCGATTGGACGGGGGTGAGTTCGCTATAACCCTTTTCTTCAAGGGCAGCGGCAATGACGGACGGCAGGTCAGGGAAGGACAAACAGGGAGACTTTCATTCGAGGATGCCCGCAAAATATGGCGGGTGCGGCATCAGGGCGCGCGAATCATCGCAAGCGCACAGCCGCTCAGATCGCGCGCCCTACACGCAAATTGCCGTTTCGCTCAGTGCGAAATTGTCAACACGGCCTATTTGATTCGCACGTCAAGCAATGTCGGTCCACTTTCCGCCATGCTCCAGCCCAGCGCTTCGTCAAGCGCAGCGACGCTTTCGACCCGCCGCGAAGGCACGCCAAGCCCCTCGGCAAGCTTGGCAAAATCGAGCCCTGTCAGGTTGCAGCCGGGGACATGATTCATCCCGAACTCGCTCGAAAAGCCGGTCAGCGCAGCATAGGCCGAATTGTTGAGCACCACGAAGCTGACGTTCGCCTTCTCCTGGAATGCGGTGAACAGGCCCTGGATCGTGTACATGGCCGAGCCATCGCCAAGCACGGCCACGACCTTGTCCTGCTGCCCCAGCGCCACGCCGATGGCCGCGGGCAACGAGTGGCCAAGGCCACCGCTGGCGCAGGTGAAGAAGCCGCCCTCGCGCGTGATCGGCAGTGTAACGTGTTCCGGCCCGCGCGCGGTGGGGGCCTCTTCGACGATCACGGCATTGTTCGGGCGCAGCGCGGCCACGCGCTTGAGCACGAAGGGCGCTGTCATTTCCGGCTCGGGATCGATCAGCTGGTGGCTGGTGCCGCTGAACGTGCCTGCGCTGGTGGCTTCGGCCAGCATGGTGAGCGCCGCCTTCGGATCGCCGAGCACGCCGCTGCCGCCGGGCAGGTTCGAAAGGTGGTTCGGGTCGTCGGACACGGCCATCAGCTCTGCGCCCTCGGGCCAGTGCGGGCCCGAGCCTTCGACATGGTAGGTGAACACCGGCGCGCCGACCACGAGGATCGCGTCATGCGGGGCGAGCGCTTCGCGGATCTGGTCGCGCCAGGCGTTGAGGAAGCCCGCGAATTGCGGGTGCGTTTCCGGGAAGGTCTCGCGCGCGGCATAGGGCGCGGCCCAGACGCTGACGCCAGTTTTCTCGGCCAGCGCAATCGCGGCATCCCAGCCGCCCGCATTGGCGACCCCGGTGCCAAGCACCAGCGCCGGGTTTGTCGCGCCGTCGAGCATGGCGGCGATCTTGGCGATCCCGGCAGGATCGGGGAAGGTGCGCAGCGACAGGTCGGGCAGGGCGGGCATGTCGCATTCCCGCTCCCAGTCATCGACCGGGATCGAAACGAAGACCGGTCCCATCGGCGGGGTCAGTGCCACGGCAAAGGCACGGGCCAGTGCCAGCGGCACGTCTTCGGCGCGGGCGGGCTCGATGGCGAATTTCACATAAGGCCGCGGGAATTCGGTCGGGCGTTCGGCGCCGAGGAACGGGTCGAACGGCAGGATCGAGCGCGCCTGCTGCCCGGCGGTCACCACGATGGGCGCATTGTTCTTCCACGCGGTGAACAGGTTGCCGAGCGAATGGCCGGTGCCCGCAGAGGAGTGCAGGTTGACCAGTGCGGGCTTGCCGCTGGAGCGGGCAAAGCCGTCGGCCATGCCCATCACCACCGCTTCGTTGAGACCCATGACATAGGGGAAAGGCATGCCCTTGAGCATCGGTAGCTCGGTGCTGCCGGGATTGCCGAACAGCCGGTCGACCCCGAAGTGGGTGAACACTTTATAGGCTGCTTCGCGTACATTGGTCATGGTCGTCAAATCTCCTCTCCCCCAGCCCGCGCGTAAAGGCGCAGGCCGTCCTCCTTGTGGCGGTGCGGGAGCGGGCGACGATCGCACGAGGGCAACAATCGCCCGCTCCCGGCGCAGGTCCGGCTAGATGCCGAACAGCGCCTCCGCATTGGTCTGGTAGAACTTCTTCATCGTTTCACGCGGCAGATCCATCGCGTCGAGCAGGCGCACCTCGTCGGGCACATACTGGTAGGGATAGTCCATCGCGTACATCACGCGGTCCTCGCCCATGACTTCCATCATCAGCTTGATCGAGGCCGGGCTGGGCAGGCCGGAATTGGTGCCCCACACGTTGTTGCGCAGATAGTAGTGCAGCTCGTGGTTCTGCGGCTTCATCCGCTCATAGCGGCCCGAGCGGATGCCCGCCTGGTGCATGTAGTTCAGGCGGTCGATCCAGAACGGCAGCCCCTCGCAGCCGTGGCCGAGCACCAGCTTGAGCGAGGGATAGCGGTCGAACGCACCCGAGGTGAGCAGACGCAGCGCGTGGAAGCTTGTCTCCACCGCAAAGCCGAACACCGCGCCCTCGAGGCCGACCTCGGCCATGGTGCCGATCATGTCGTCGGGCGGGCCTTGCGGGTGGATGTAAAGCGGCATGTCCAGCTCGGCGCAGGCGCGCAGGATCGGGTCGAACTGCGGCTCGTCGAGATAGTGGCCGTGGGTGTGCGAGTTGATCTGCACGCCGACGAAGCCCAGTTCTTCCTTCGCGCGCTTCAATTCCTGCGCCGACCATTCCGCGTCCTGCGGGCAGACCGCCGCCATGCCGATGAAACGGTCAGGATAGCGCTCGCAGGCGGTCTTGAGGTGATCGTTGGCGCGGCTGGCGATCCCGCGTGCTTCGTCGAGATCGAACAGCGATTGCACGCCGGGGCTGGTCAGCGCCAGCACGGCCTTGTCGATCCCGGCATCGTCCATCGCCTGAATGCGCAGTTCGCCCAGATCAAGCAGGCGCTCGCGGATGTAGGTTGTGCGCTCCGAGGGCGAGGTGCCGTAAAAGCCCCAGAGGTTCGTCGTGCCCTTGTCGGCGCGGCCTTCCTGCACGAGGCGCAGGATCGCATCCATCTGTTCCTGCGTGGCAAAGGCTTCTTCGGTGGCAATGCGCAGGTAGCCCTTCTGGCCGCCGGTCAGCAGTGGTTCTGTCATGTTTCTATTCCTCGATCAGGCTTCGTGGACGGTCTTGGTGACCATGCAGGCGAGCACGCCCTCGGGGCCATCCTCGCTGCCGTGACCAGACCATTGCACCCCGCCGAACGGCGCGTCGGCACCGCCGATCATGTGCGTGTTGATGCCGACCATGCCGGCCTCGATCGCATCGCCGAGGCGGCGCTGGCGCGCGGCATCGCTGGTCCAGTTGTAGGCGGCCAGGCCATAGGGCAGGCGGTTGGCTTCGGCGATCATCTCCTCCTCGGTGCGATAGGGATTGATCAGCGCGAGCGGGCCGAACGGCTCCTCGTTCATCACATCGGCATCGAGCGGGATTTCCGAAAGCACGGTGGGCTGGAAGAAGAAGCCCTGATTGCCGATCCGCTCGCCGCCGGTGTTGAGCTTGGCGCCCTTGTCGACCGCGTTGGCGATGAACCTCTCCATCGCTTCGGGGCGGCGCGGGTTGGCCATCGGGCCCATCTGCGTGCCCTCCTCAAGCCCGTTGCCGACCTTGGCGGCGGCGAGACGCTCGGCCATGCCATCGCGGAACTTTGCGAAGACGTTTTCCTGCACGATGAAGCGGGTGGGGGAAACGCAGACCTGCCCGGCGTTGCGCATCTTGCCCGGCGCGGCGGTGGCGAGCGCGGCTTCGACATCGGCATCGTCGAAGATCAGCACCGGGCCGTGGCCGCCCAGCTCCATCGTGGTGCGGATCATGTTCTCGCTCGCTAGCTTGACGAGGTGCTTGCCGACCACGGTTGAACCGGTGAACGACAGCTTGCGAATGATCGGCGAGGCGAGGAGGTGGGAGGAAACCTCGTCGGGCACGCCGAACACCGCCTGTGCGACCTGCTTGGGCAGGCCGGCATCAAGCAGACACTGCAGCACGCCCAGAGCGGATGCGGGGGCCTCTTCGGCGCTCTTGAGGATCACCGAGCAGCCTGCCGCGATTGGCGCGCTCAGTTTGCGGCCCGGGTTGCCGAGCGGGAAGTTCCATGGCGCGAAGGCGGCCACCGGGCCGATCGGCTCGTGCCGCACGACCGAGCGCTGCCCCACCGGGCGCACCAGTTCGCGGCCATAGAGGCGCGAGCACTCGCCGGCGTAGAATTTGAACAGGCCGACGTTCATCATCACCTCGATGCGGGCCTCGGGGAAGGGCTTGCCTTCTTCCATCGAGGCGATCCGGGCGAGATCATCGGCACGTTCGACCATCAGGCGCGCGGCGCCTTCGAGCACGGCGGCGCGCTCTTGCGGGGTGGACTTGCGCCAGATCTTGAAGCCCTCGTCAGCCACTTCGAGCGCACGGTCGAGATCGGCCTTGTCGGCCAGAGGCAACTCGGCGAGCGTTTCGCCGGTGGCGGGGTTCACCACGTCGAAGGTACGGCGGCCGCCGCCGGAAACCTTCTCGCCGTTGATGATCATGTGAAGAGGGGGGTAGTCGGTCATTTTCCAGGTCTCCAATTCAAGCCTTCCGACCGCTCGCGCTGAGCATGTCGAATGGCCGTCCTTTCGTTCGGGGCGCACTCGGCGCCGGAATGAGGCAGTCCTTCGGCAAGCTCAGGACAGACGGATGTGGGGCAGGGTTAGCCTTTCGCTGCCAGCTTTGTGTCGTGCTCGCGCCACGCGAAGCGCTGCTTCCTGTCGGTCAGCTTGGCCTCCAGCACGGCGATGCAATCTTCGGACATAACGAGTCTCCCAATTCGTATGCTCCACATACGATTGTGGTAGTTGATTGATCAAGTCAACGGGAATAGCGCTCCGGCAACAAGACGGACTGCATTGCCACCTGCGGCCAGCCCGTTGCGGCTTTAGAGCCCGCGCTCCTGCAACCGGGCGACCTCCTCGCCATAGGGCTTGATCGCGCGCCACATGAAGATCGTCGCCAGCGGCATGAACACGCCAGCCACGATCAGCAGCGCCTCCCACAGCTTGGCCGGATCGCCCACGATCAGCTCGCTCACCATGCCGATCACGAAGCTGCCCATGGCGCCGAAGAACGTGAACATGAACAGATAGAAGGCGGTCACTTGCCCGCGCATCTCGTTGGGTGCGATGCGCTGGATCGCAGCATTCTGCGCCGGAGCGCCCGCCAGCCCGCAGAAAGAAGTCAGCGCCATACAGGTCAGCGCCAGTTCGCCGCTCGGCATCAGCGGGGCCGCAATGGCGAAGATGGTGGTGCAGGTGAAGATGATCGCGCAGGCGCGGATATTGCCGTCGATATATTTGCGGTTCATCCAGCTCACGAATACGCCGCCCCCGAGAATGCCGCAGATCGAGGCGGCGAAGATCAGGGGCCCGAGCAGGTTGCCGATCTCGGCCGCGCTCCAGCCATAGGTGCGCGAGACGAAGGGCACGCGCCAGGCGGGCAGGCCCTGGCTCTCGATCGCCGACATCGCCAGCGCGAAGAACAGCGGCCAGTAAACCGCGCCGCGCGCGTTGATCGCCTTCAGCGCGTCGAGGCCGGTAAAGGCGAGCAGCTTACGCCCGAACGAGGCATCGGGTGGTACGAGCCGGTTTGTCCCCGGCGGCAGGCGGCGCGGTGGTTCGCGCACGATCAGGAACAGGATCGCGGCGATTAGTCCGGGCGCGCCGATAATCAGCAGGATCAGCTGCCAGGCGTAGATTTCGAGACCGAGAAAGCCGATCCGTTCGGGCATCGTGTTGGTCCAGGCGATCAGCTGTCCGCCGCCCCAGGTGCCGAACGATGTCCCGAACACGAAGCCCACCTGCACCAGCGCGAAGACCAATGGCCGGCGGATTGGGCGAAAGGCGTCGGCCAGCAGCGAGTAGGAACCCGGCCCATGCGCCGCGCCGCCCGCGCCGACGAACAGGCGTGTGCCGACCAGCTGCGAAAAGCTCTGTGCGAGCCCGCCCAGCGCGGTGATCACGCCGACCACCGCGATCCCGCCTGCGAGCACCAGCTTGCGCGGATAGATGTCGACGAGGCGCGACAGCGGAATGCCCACGAAGACGAAGGCGACCACGCTGGCCGGCCCCAGTAGGAAGCCGAGCGCGGTGTCGGACAGGCCGAAGCTGCCCTTCATCTTCTCGGCCAGCATCGCGAAAACGGTGGAATCGAAAAAGGTGATGAACATCGTGAGCACGATCACGAACAGGGCGAACCAGCCTCTGCCCTCGCTTGGCCATGGCATATGATCGGTACCGCTGGCCTCTTCTGCTGCGGCAGCTTCAGAATTGACCGGCGCGCCGGGACTTATGGCCATCGATGTTCCTCTCTCATGGCCTTGTTGACCTTTTCCAATGTGCCCATCAAGCAGTTTCGACGACATGATGCAGGTCAAGACTGTGTCGCAATTTGTCGCAGCAACAACGGGAGAGAAGGCCGATGACGAAATACGCCGATACCTATGCGCAAGACCGGGCCGAGATCGAGGATCTGATGGCGCGCTATCTGTTCGCCATGGATTACAACGACTTCGATACCTACGCCGAAACCTTCACCGAGAATGGCACGCTCGAATATGCGCGTGGGTCGGTGACCGGGCGCGAAAACATCCGTGCCTCGGCTAAGTCATTCAAGGAGGCGGTCGGCGCGCTCTATCAGGATGTCGACGGCAACCCCGCGATTTTGCGGCACGTGCTGTGCCAGTCGGTGATCCGGGTCGAGGGCGACAAGGCCTGGCACACAGGCTTCTGGTTCGAAACCGCCAACGATGGCCCGCGCGTGGCCGATGGCAGCCGCGTCACCCCCACGCTGGGCACCTTCGGTATCTACGAGGACGTGCTGGTGCGCGTCGATGGCGAGTGGAAATTTGACTATCGCAACATCAAAAACGAGTTCCTCGCTGGGCGCGACTCGGGCCAGGTGAATCCTGTGTTGGCGATGGATGCGCTCGCGTAACCGGCGGGACAGCCTGCATTCAGCCAGGCGGGGCAAAAGGGTGGGCATGATCCGCATCGTGTCCTTCCTCGCCCTGCTTGGGGCCTCGGCCTCGCTGCATGCTCAGCAGTCCGCTCCGCTCACCCTCGATCAGCGTATGAGCCTGCGCTGCTCGGCGGCCTTCGCGCTGGTTTCGCATGGGCAGGAGGCGGGCGACGTTGATGCGCTCGCCTATCCACGCCTGGGTGCCGAGGCGCGCGAATACTTCGTGCGTGCGGCCGCTCAGGTGATGGACGAGGCGGGGCTCGATGAAGCAGGCATCCGTGCTGCGCTGGCGGCTGAGGCGCAGGACCTTGTCGAGCGTGACAATGTCGAAGCCGTCATGCAGGTGTGCCTACCGCAACTGGGCTTACCGGCTACCGCGCAACCGCGCTGAACTAATCGCACTTGCAGCGCAGCCGTGCTGGACCCAAGTGGGCGCCTCAAGCATTGTGAACTATTACCATGTGGCAACTCTTTCATTTCCCGCTCTGTCCCTTCAGCCGCAAGGTGCGCCTCGCACTCAGCGAGAAAGGCGTGGCCTACGAGCTGAAGCGCGAAAATCCATGGGACGCGAGCGACAACTTCTACACGCTCAACCCGGCTGGACGCACGCCAGTGCTCCACGACGCGGAGCGCAACCGCACGCTGGTCGATAGCCAGGCGATCTGCGAATACCTTGAAGAGACGGTCGACAAGACCCCGCTGATCCTCGGTTCGGCACTGGCGCGGGCGGAGATCCGGCGGCTGGTGGCGCTGTTCGACGAGAGCTTCTTTCACGATGTCACCGGCCCGCTGATGCACGAGAAGATGAAGAAGCGCATCGTTCTGCGCGCCGCGCCCGATAGCGGCGTGTTGCGCTCGGCGATGCGGCTGGCGCATGAGCATCTCGACTATCTCGACTGGCTGATCGACAATCACCGCTGGCTGGCGGGCGCGCAGATGAGCCTGGCCGATTTCGCGGCTGCCGCGCAGATTTCGGTGGCCGACTACCTCGGCGGCATCGACTGGACCGGGCACGACGCTGCGCACGGCTGGTATCGCGTGATCAAGAGCCGCCCGAGCTTCCGCGGTCTGCTGTCCGACAAGATGGAGGGCATTCCGCCGCCCAGCCACTACGCCGACGTTAACGCGTGATCTGTTTGCGCTCGCCCTTCGAGGTGAGCGTCCTTGCGGTTCGCTGACCGCGAACCGATATTGTCGCGCAGGATGGTCGGTGCGCTGAAACGGGTCGTTGGCCCCGCCGGCGCTTGAGGAGAAAACAATGCCCGAGAAGCTGAACCTGACCGAAGCCGAATGGCGCGAGCGCCTGTCGCCCGAACAGTACCACGTGCTGCGCGAGGGCGGCACCGAGCGGGCCTTCACCGGACAATACGAGAAGAACAAGATGGCGGGCGAATATCGCTGCGCCGCTTGCGGCCTGCCGCTGTTCGAAAGCGAGGACAAGTACGACAGCGGCTCGGGCTGGCCCAGCTTCACCGCGCCTGCCTCTGCCGATGCGGTGGACGAGCACCGCGACATGTCGCACGGCATGGTCCGTACCGAGGTCACCTGTGCGCGCTGTGCGGGCCATCTCGGCCACGTCTTTCCCGACGGGCCTGGCCCCGATGGGCTGCGCTATTGCATCAATTCGGCATCGCTCGACTTCAAGCCGGAGGAAAACTGAACGCTGGCGGCGCCTTGGCCGTTCACCCTGCATTAGCTTTGCCCTATGCATAGTGTTCACGTGACGCAGGATAGAACGGCAAATGGCCAGCGGGCGGGGTTCACGCTCCAGGAAAATGAGTAAAGGCGGCAGCGCGAAGCGGTCAGGGGCCTTGTGGCGCTGGACCAAGCGGCTGGTTGTGGCTGGCCTGTGCGTGGCTGCGCTCGGGGCAGTGGCGCTGTTCACCGCGGTCTATTTCGCGGCGCAGGAAATGCCCGGCTTCGAACAGCTCAAGTCGAGCCAGAATGGCCAGACCATCGTCGTGCGCGCGCGCGACGGGACCGAGATCGTCGAACTTGGCCCGTCCTACGGCGAGTGGCTCGATGCCAACGAAATCCCCGAAGTGATGAAGCACGCGATGGTGTCGGTGGAAGACCACCGCTTCTATTCGCATCTGGGTATCGATCCGATGGGGCTTGCCCGCGCGGTCTACAACGCGGTGCAGCAGGACCGCGGGGTTTCCGCGACCTCGACGATCACCCAGCAGCTCGCGCGCAACGTGTTCCTCAATTCCAATCGCACGCTCGATCGCAAGGCGCGCGAGGCGGTGCTGGCGCTGGCACTCGAATGGAACTTCTCGAAGGAACAGATCCTCGAGCTGTACCTCAACAAGGTCTATTTCGGCGGCGGCGCCTATGGGATCGACAGCGCCAGCCGCAAGTTCTTCAGCCACTCGGCGCGCGAGCTGAATATCGAGGAGGCCGCGATTATCGCCGGGCTGGTCAAGGCGCCCAGCCGCTATTCGCCTACCGCCGATGCGCAGGCTGCGGTCGACCGTGCGCATGTGGTGATCGGGCAGATGGTTGCCTATGGCGATCTCGATCCCGCCCGTGTGCCTGAATTTGACACCTCCATCGTCCACGTGCGCGAGGAGGGCGGGCAAAACTCGATCCGCTACTTCACCGACTGGGCGCTGCCGCAGCTCGACCTGCTGCTGCCCAACGGATCGAACGAGCCGATCGATGTCTGGACCACGATCGACATTGGCATGCAGAACGCCGCCACGGCGGCGGTGAAGTCGAACGTGCCCGATGGCGCGCAAGGCGCGCTCGTCAGCCTCGACCGCGACGGGGCGATCCTCGCTCTGGTCGGCGGTACCGACTACGTTTCCAGCAACTACAACCGCGCCACCGAGGCGTTGCGTCAGCCCGGTTCGGCGTGGAAGCTGTTCGTCTATCTCACGGCGCTGGAGGGCGGCTATCGCCCCGATGACACCGTCCACGACCAACCCGTGACCATCGACGGGTGGAGCCCGCGCAACTCGGGTGGCACCTATGCCGGTGCAATCGATGTGCGCAGCGCCTTTGCCTATTCAAAGAACACTGTCGCCGCCTCGCTGGGCTATGAGTTCGGTTTCTCGAACGTCGCCTCGATGGCGCGCCGGTTTGGCATTACCACGCCGATCTCCACCTTGCCGGCCATGGTGCTGGGCGCCAGCGAGGTGCGGGTCATCGATCTGACCCGCGCCTTTGCCGAGGTCGCTGCCAAGGGGCAGTCGGTCGAACCTTACGGCATCATTCGGGTGACCGGAGCCGATGGGCGCGAACTCTATCGCCACGAGGAGCCGCGCAGCTACCAACTCGTGCCCGACTATGTCGCCGCCGGAATCACCGACCTGTTGCAGACCGCGGTTGCCACCGGCACCGGTCGGGCCGCACAGATCGGTCGCCCGGTCGCAGGCAAGACGGGCACCACGTCGAGCAACAAGGACGGCTGGTTCGTGGGCTTCTCCTCAGGGATCACCACCGGGGTGTGGATGGGCCGCGATGATGCCAAGCGGGTGCCGGGCCTTTCTGGCGGCCGTGCGCCTGCCTCGGCCTTTGCTGCATACATGCGCTATGCGGTGAAGGATCGTCCGGTCGAACAGTTCGACACCGATCTGCAACTGCCCGAATGGCAGCTCGAACCCGATGACGAGTACTACTACGGCGAGGATTCGGACTACTATTATTACATCGACGAGAACGGCAATCTCGTTGAGCCGGAGCGCCCCGGTGCGCGTGATCAGGCGCCTTCCATCGACGAGCTAAACCCGGCCGGGATGGGGCAGGAACCGCCGCCAGCTGCCAATGACAGCTTCCTCGATCGCGCCATCAACGGGTTGCAGCCCGATCGCGACCGGCCCGAAGCGCCTGCGGCACCTGACCAGCCGGCCGCTCCGCCGTCGCCGGCCACCACCGACCGGCGCTACCAGCAACCAGGCATCTGACATCGGGCAAGCATCGGGCAAGAAAAAGGCCCCGCGCGGCATGTGCCGGGCGGGGCCTTTTCTCTTGAGCTAATTGGAGCCTATTTGTCCAACAGCCGCACGGCGACCGACTGCGGCTGGCCGCCACGCGCCTGTGCCCGCAGCAAGACCGCGCCGCGATCATTGTCGTAGGCTTCCTCCAGGACGGCTTCGAGGTCAGCCACCTGAGCGACGGGGGTGCCGTTCGCCGAGAGGATGATGACCCCGCGCGAGAGGCCCTTGCGTGCTGCATCCGAATCGGGGGCAACAACCGTGATGGCAAGGCCCGTGGTGTCAGCCGGAACACCAAGCTGGCGCGCGATCGACGGGGTGACGGGCACGGCCTGGATGCCGAGCAGTTCCGCGAGCGGTCCGCCGCCCTGGTTGGGCGCCATGGGCGAGGCATCTTCGTCGTCGTTGCCGCTGAACATCTGCTGCTGGCGCAGTTCCTCTTCGCTCGGGCGCCGGCCGATGGTCGCGCGCAGTGTCTGTTCGCGACCATCGCGCAGGATGCGGATCGGCACGGTGGTGCCCGGCGCGATATTGGCGACGATAAAGGACAGCGTGTTGTCGGGGGTGACATCCTCGCCGTTGACCTGCAGCACGACGTCGCCAGCCTCGAGCCCGGCTTCTTCTGCCGGCTCGCCAGGGCTCACCAGCTGGATGAATTCGCCGCGATTGCGATCGATGCCGAGCGCTTCGGCCATGTCGTCGTCAACCTGCTGGATCCGCACGCCGAGATAGCCGCGCAGGATTTCCTCGCCGCTGATGAGCTTGTCAACGATCGGCTGGGCGATGTCGGCGGGAATGGCAAAGCCGATGCCAACGCTGCCGCCGGTGGGCGAATAGATAGCATTGTTGATGCCGATAACATTGCCCTGCATGTCAAACAGCGGGCCGCCCGAGTTGCCACGGTTGATGGCCGCATCGGTCTGGATATAGCGGTCGTAAGCGCCGCCGCCAGCGGTGCGCAGCACCGAAGAGACGATGCCGCTGGTCACCGTGCCTCCGAGGCCGAACGGGTTGCCGATGGCGATAACCCAGTCACCCACGCGCGCTTCGGTGGAGCCACCGAAGTGCACGAAGGGGAAGGCTTCCGAACGGTTGATCTTGAGCACGGCAAGGTCGCTCTGCGGATCGGTGCCGACCAGCTCTGCCGGATACTCGGTGCCGTCAGCCAGCGTCACGGTCACTTCTTCAAGTTGGGCGCGGGTGTCAGGCGGGCTGACCACGTGATTGTTCGTCACCACGTAGCCATCGGCCGAAACGATGAAGCCCGAGCCGAGCGACTGGGCCTCCTGCGTCCGAGCGCCGCCACCGCCGCCGCGATTGCCGAACAGATCGGCAAAGGGCGTTCCGGCGAACGGGTTCTGATTCTCGACAGTGATTCGCTGGCGGGTGGAAATGTTGACCACCGCAGGCTGGAGCGCTTCGGTGAGGTCGGCAAAGCTCGACGGCGCACCGGAGCGTGGCACCACGCTCTCCATTTGCACGCGGTCGTTCTGAGCGACCTGGGCTCCGGCGGGCTGGCCGGTGACGAGCGAGACGATCGCCCCGCTGGTGAGCAAGGCGGCGGTAATGCCATAGGAATAGCGCACGGGCTTCACGTCCTTATGTTCCTCTCTAACTGCAACATGCAGGAACTTGATCCTGCCGGTAGATTGGGTCCGTCCCAACCCTCTCTCAGCGCATTGCGGCTGAATGCGGGTTTAACGACAAGTGTAGTCGATGGCATCCGCATCGCAACCGCGCGCCGCTTTAACGTCCGCGGAACTGGCGCAGATACTCGTTATTGCCGTCCATGATGATCGAGCTTTCGCCGTTTCCGGTCTCGAAGGTACGGCGATAAGACTGCATCGCACGCCAGAAATCATAGAACTCCGGATCCTTGTTGAAGGCATCAGCATAGATCTTGGCGGCTCGCGCTTCGGCTTCGGCGCGGATGATCTGCGCGTCGCGGCGACCGCCAGCGCGAATCGTCTCGGCCTCTTCCTGCCGGTCAGACTGCATGCGGTTGAACGCAGCCTGCAGCGGGGTGCCCTGCGGCAGGTCGGCGCGCTTGATGCGTACGTCGAGGATCTGCGCGCCATAACGCCGCGCCTGTGCGTCAAGCACCTGGCGGATGCGGGTCATGGCATTGCCGCGCTCGGGGGTCAGCAGGCTGGCGAATGTGCGGCGGCCCAGTTCCTGCCTAAGCACGGAAATCATGATCGGCGAGAGCTGGTTGCGCAGCGCCTCTTCGGTGCCGGCGCTTTCCACCATCAAAACGGGGTCGATGATGCGGAAGCGGGCATAGGCATCCACCTCTAGCCGCTGCTGGTCCTGCGAGAGCACCGTCTCGCGCTCCATGTCGAGATCGAGCACACGACGGTCGACCATTTGCACCCGCTCGACGAGCGGAATCCGCGTGACGATACCGGCCCCGGTCAGGCCATAGGGCTGCTCCGGGTTGAAGGCGTTGATAATGCGCACCGGTTCACCGGTACGAATCACCACCGCTTGCTTCGTCTCCGGCACGATCACCAGTGAGCTTGCCAAAGCGACCAGCAAGACCATCACGGCAATGACGGCGAGCTTATGCTGTTGCCAGATTGCTTCCATCTTACTGGCCCTCCTGCTGCGACTGTGAGGGCGTAATGGTCACACTGCTGCTCTGCGCCTCCTGTGAGCGGCGGCGCACTTCGGGCAGTGGCAGATAGGGGGTTACGCCCGAGCCGCCTTCGACGATCGTCTTGTCAGTTTCGGCCAGAACGCTCTCCATCGTCTCGTAATAGAGGCGTTGACGCGTCACCTGCGGGGCGAGACGATACTGCCCGTAAATCTCGTTGAACTCGGCAGCGCCACCCTCCGCCTGGGCAAGCAGCTGCTGCTCGTAACGGCGCGCTTCGTTCAGGTTGCGCTCGGCATCCTGCCTTGCGGCTAGCACGTCGTTAAAGGCTTCGATGACCTGCTGCGGAGCTTCGGTCTTGTCGATCTCGATGCCCTGAATGGCGACGCCTGCGCCGTAGCCGTCGAGGATGGTCTGCATGCGCGTGCGAACCCGGAATTCAACCTGCTCACGCCCGGAACCCGACAGTACGGTGTCGAGATCGGTCTCGGCCACCGAGGCGCGCATTGCGGCTTCGGCCACTTCGCGCACGGTCTCAGCCGGTTCGGCGAGCTGGAACTTGAACTGGGCGAGATCCTTGATGTTCCAACGGATGATATAGGACAGGTCGACGAGGTTCTGGTCGCCGGTGAGGATCAGGTTTTCGTCGCCGCCGCCGATGGTTTCGAGGCGGATTTCGCTGACGTTTTCGATTTCGACCATCTGGATTGGCCAGGGCCACGAGATGTTGGTGCCGGGCTGCATTGGCCCCGCATACTGGCCGCCGAACCAGGTCTTGATGCCCGCCTCGCGCGGCTGCACGAAGTGGACCGAGGTGGTGCCGATCCACAGCACCACGACCGCGCCGATGACAAACGGCAGCCAGCTCTTGCCGCCGGGCCGTTCAGGGATGCGGAAGTTGGGGCCGCGCGGGCCGCCGGTGCGGCGCGGGCCTTCGGGGCCGCGGTTCTTGAACAGGTCTTCTATGCTGGCCGAACCGCGCGAGCCGTCCTTGCCGCCGGGCAGCCACGGGTTGCGCGGGCCGGACGAGGAGTCGTCGCCCGAAGGCGGACTATCATCGCCACCATCGCCAGAGTTATCGCCATTGTTGCCCGAGGGCTTGCCCCAGGGGCTACCTTTGCCGGCCATTGCCAGTGCGATCCTTTCGATAAACCCGCCCAGTCTTTGCATAGACTATTGTATAGGGCGGGTTGTCACGAAAAACAGGGGCGAAGCGGAAGTTTTCGGTGCGCGCGCCCCTCCAAACCGGCTAGGGGCACCGGCATGAGCATGGATGACACAATTCGCGCCGCCATTCCTGCAGAGCTTTCGGGCATGGTTCGCAGCGCAAAATTCGCCGATGGGATCGCCACCATTATCGCCGACGCCTCGGGGCTGGGCCGCAGCGCTGCCGCGCAGTTGCAGCGCGAGCTGGAACAGGCCGTGGGCGATGTGCCCGAAGTAAACGAGGTGCGCGTGGCGCTGATGGCCGACAAGGTCGAGCGACGCATTATCGCGGTCGGTTCGGGCAAGGGCGGGGTCGGCAAGTCGACACTCACCACCAATCTGGCGGTCGCGCTGGCCAATGCGGGACGCAAGGTCGGTGTGGTCGATGCCGATGTTTATGGCCCGTCGCAGCCCTTGTTGCTGGGCACGCAGAACGAGAAGCACCGCGCCGAGGGGCAGACGCTGATCCCCACCCAGACCGAGTTCGGGGTGAAGCTGCTCTCGATGGGCCAGCTGATCGAGCCGGGTCGGGCGATTGCCTGGCGCGGGCCGATGGTCGGGCAGGCGCTCGGCCAGCTGATCGAGGCCGACTGGGGCGATGTCGATACGCTGCTGGTCGATCTGCCGCCGGGCACCGGCGACGTGCAGCTGACCATGTTGCAGAAGTTCAAGCCCGCCGGCGCGCTGATCGTCTCCACCCCGCAGGATCTGGCGCTGATCGATGCGACCCGCGCGATCGACCTGTTCCGGCAGGGCGAGGTGCCGATTATCGGTCTGGTCGAGAATATGTCGGGCTATATCTGCCCAAGTTGCGGCGAGACGAGCAATCCGTTCGGCCATGGCGGCACCGAAAGCGCGGCGCAGGGGCTTGGCGTGCCGTTCCTTGGCCGTGTGCCGCTCGACATGGCGATTCGTGTGGCGAGCGATACCGGTCAGCCGCCCGCCGCGAATGACCTGCCGCACGGTGCGCCCTTCGCCGCGATTGCGGATCAGCTTTCCGCATGGCTGGACCGCACCGCCTGAGCCGGGCACAGTGGCGTGAGTTCGGCCTAGAGGAACGCTTCTGGTGCAGGTGACACGGCGAGGAATACTGGCAGGGGCCGCGGCTGGCGGCGGATTGCTTGTCGCCTGGACGCTGTTGCCGCGCGAGTTCGACAACCCGCTTGCCCCGTCGGAAAACGAGATTGCCTTCGACGCATGGGTCAAGATCGCTGCCGATGGTGTGGTCACCGTGGCGGTGCCGCAGCTCGAAATGGGGCAGGGCGTCACCACGCTGTTGCCGCAGATCGTGGCGATGGAACTGGGGGCTGACTGGCGCCAGGTCGCGGTGGAACCCGCACCCGTTAGCGGAGCCTATGCCAACCTCCCGCTCGCAGCGCGCTGGGCGCCCTTGTGGATGCCGCTGCTGCCCGATCTCGCCAGTCAGACCGACGACTTCCTCGTCAAGCGGTTTGCCGAGGGCAGCAATTTCACCGTCACCGCGCAAGGCACGACCTTGGCTGCCTACGAACTGGCCTGCCGCGACGCGGGCGCTTCGGCGCGGGCGATGCTGGCCATGGCCGCGGCCGATATCTGGGGCGTGCCGTGGGAGGAGTGCGAGGCATCGGGCGGCTTCATCCGCCACGGCGAGAACGTGGCGAGCTTTGCCGAACTGGCGCTTGATGCGGCGCGCTACGATCCTCCCGCAGTGCCGCCGCTGCGGACTGAGCCGCCATCCGAACCGGTGGAGGACATCGGCCTTGGCGACCAGTCGCGCACGGCCTTCCCCCGGCTCGACCTGCCGAGCAAGGTGGACGGCAGCCTCGTGTTCGCCGCCGACGTGCGCCTGCCTGACATGGTCTATGCCGCGATCCGCCATAGCCCGCTCGACAAGGGTACGCTGGCCGAGTTCGACCCGGCGCGGGCCAGCGGGCAGCGCGGCCTGATCCAACTGGTGCGCGGCAAGGATTGGCTGGCGGCGCTTGGCGAAACCTGGTGGGCAGCAGAAGCGGCCTTGCGCAAGATTGCGCCGCAGTTCTCCTATGTCCGCACCGTTCGCAGCGAGAAAATCGCCGACCAACTCGACGAGGCGGTGTTGCGGGGGGAAGCCACGGTGTTCGGCACGCGCGGCAATGGCGCGGAGGGGCTGCAATCGAACGAGGCGCGTCGCTACGAGATTGCCCCGGCGGTCCATGCCACACTCGAAACGAGCTGTGCGACCGCGCGGCTGATGGATGGCACGCTTGAACTGTGGTTGCCCACGCAGGCCCCCGAGGCGGCGCGCGTGGCGGCTGCCCGGGCGCTGGGTATCTCCACCAGCGATGTCGTGCTCTATCCGGTGTCGGCAGGCGGCAGTTTCGACCGGCGGCTCGACAATGCCGTGGCCATCGAGGTGGCGCTGCTGGCGCGTGAGGCGGGACGTCCGGTGCAGCTCACATGGTCGCGCTGGCAGGAGCAACTGGCGAGCTATCCGCGCATGCCCGCCATCGGGATACTCGGCGCGGAGGCCGGCGCTGACGGGACCATCGCCACGCTGCGGGCACGGCTGGCCTCGCCGCCGTTCATGCGCGAATTTGGCCGCCGCCTGTTCGATAACCAGACGAGCTGGGCCGCTATCGACGCCGTGGCAGGCGAGGCCGATCAATTCGCGGTGGAAGGGATGATGCCGCCCTATGCGATCCCCAACGTCGCGGTGGAACATGTGCCGGTCTCTATCGCGCTGCCCACAGCGCCGATGCGCGGACGCGCCGATGCGATCACCTGCTTCATGCGCGAAAGCTTCATCGACGAGATCGCGCACGAATACGACCGCGAGCCGCTCTCTTACCGCATCGGCATGCTCGGCGGCGATACGCGGCTGGCGGCCTGCCTGCAGCAGGTCGCGCGCATGGCCGAGTGGGACGGCGGCGCACCGGGCACCGGGCAGGGGCTGGCCTGCCATGTCATGCGCGAAGGCGTGACCGGCATCGGCGAACCAGCCCCCGCCACAGGCCGGATAGCCGTGATCGCGACGGCCAGCGCAGGCACGGGCGGCGTGCGGGTGAGCCGCCTTTCCGCCTGTGTCGACATTGGCCGCGTGGTCAACCGCGACCTTGCCTTGCAGCAGATCGAGGGTGGGCTGATCTTCGGGCTCAGCCTCGCGCTCGGCTCGTCGACCGACTATGCCGATGGCATGCCCACCCACGGGCGGCTGGCCGCGCTGGGCCTGCCAACGCTGGCCAATTGCCCCGAGATCACCGTCGAGTTCATCGCCAGCGACCTGCCGCCGTTCTCGCCGGGTGAAATCGGGGTGACCGCCGTTGCGCCTGCCGTTGCCAACGCCTTTTTTGCCGCCACCGGGCTGCGCTTGCGCCGCTTGCCGCTTATATCGGCCATCGCATGACCTGGACACAGCAGAAACTTCCCGCCGATCATCCCCCTGTCGCCAGCGGCAAGGTCGGGGTGCTGGTCGTCAACCTTGGCACCCCGGAAGCGCCCGATGCGCCTTCGGTAAAGCGCTATCTGGCCGAGTTCCTGTCCGACAGCCGGGTGATCGAGATCCCGGCACTGGTGTGGCAGCCGATCCTGCGCGGGATCATCCTCAACACCCGCCCCAAGAAGAGCGCCCACGCGTACAGCCAGGTCTGGACCGACGAAGGCTCACCGCTGGCCGCGATCACCGCACAGCAGGCGCGCGGGCTTCAAGAGCGGCTGGGCGATAGCGTGATGGTCGACTGGGCGATGCGTTATGGCGCGCCCTCGATCCCCGACCAGCTTGAGAAGCTGATGCAGGCCGGGTGCGAGCGCATCCTGCTCGCGCCGCTTTACCCGCAATATTGCGCCGCCACCACGGCCACGGTTGTGGACAAGGCTGGGGACTGGCTGCGGGAAAAGCGTTGGCAACCTTCGCTGCGCACCTTGCCGCCATACCATGACGACCCGGCCTATATCGCCGCCTTGGCGCAGGATCTGGGCGCGCAGCTTGATGGGCTGGCCTTCGTGCCCGAGGTGCTGCTGCTGAGCTTCCATGGCATGCCCGCGCGCACGCTGGAACTGGGCGATCCCTATCATTGCCACTGCATGAAGACTGCGCGGCTGCTCGAAGCAGAGCTGGCGCGGCCCTCTTTGCGGATGGTGACGACGTTCCAGAGCCGCTTCGGCCGCGCCAAGTGGCTCGAACCGGCGACCGATACGGTGCTGGAGGCCGAGGCGGCCAAGGGCACCAAGCGTCTCGCCGTGGCCGCGCCGGGCTTTTCGGCCGATTGCCTCGAAACGCTGGAAGAGCTGGCGATTCGCGGGCGCGAACAATTCACCGAGGCGGGCGGCGAGCAGTTCGCTACGCTCAGCTGCCTCAATGCGGGCGAGCCGGGCATGGCCATGCTGGAAACGCTGATGCGGCGCGAACTGGCGGGATGGCTCTGAGCCACACCGGGTCGACATCGTGAACGAATATGCCCTGCTGTTCCTGGTGGTGTTCGGCATCAACCTGCTGCCTGCCTTCGGACCGCCGACCTGGTCGGTGATCCTGCTGTTCGGGCTGCGCTCGCAATTGCCGTTGCCCGCGCTGGTGGTCATCGCGGCGCTGGCCTCGTCGAGCGGGCGCTATGTGCTGGCGCATCTGTTCCGCCTGTTCGCCTCGCGTCTGTCGGAGCGGACCAAGAGCAACCTCGCCGCCGCCCGCGCCGCCTTCGAGCGCAAGCGCCACAGCGGCCTGATGGCGATAGTGTTCTTTGCGGTATCGCCGCTGCCCTCGGCGCAGATGTTCGGCGCGATTGGGCTGGCGGGGGTGCGGCTCGTGCCGTTTGTGGGGGCGTTCTTCCTTGGGCGGCTGGTGTCCTACAGCTTCTATGCCGGTTCGGCGCAGCTGGTGGCCGAGCATACCAGCCTCGGCCAGACCTTTCGCGAAACGCTGACCAGCCCGCTGTCGATTGCTATTCAGCTGGTGATGTTGGCGGGGCTGGTGGCGCTGACCAAGATCGATTGGGCGCGCTGGCTCGGCAAGCCGGACGAGGAGGCTGGGAAGCCCGCGGAGCACGTCGACGACCCGCTGCCGTAACGTTTATGCGGCGCGAACTTTCGGGCTGGGGCTAGCACGACTGACTTTGCAATTCGCGCGGTCGGTGGCGCACGATGCGGCGGGAGTGCTCGCAGCGTGAGCAGGTTCCGTGTGCGCTCTCGAATTCGCTCTGGCCAATGATGGCGAAGACGGCGAGGGCAAGGTCAGGGCTATTGTGAAGCTCGAGGGTGGCGCCGATGCATTCGAGACACACCGGATCTTCCCCGAGTGCCTTGATAAAGTCGCTCACCTCTGCCTGCATCCGTCCCTCCCCCTGTGACGACGCCATGCAATGATGGCGCGATAGGGGTGTGCCCGGACAATTCTTACGCTGACCTGACTGACTGGCCTGCGATTAGAAGTCGATCGCGATCCCGTCCTTCACCCAGTCGCCATAGCGCGTGGGGCTGAGGTCTTCCTTGTCCGCGCCCTGCTGCGGCGTGGGCAGCGGATCGTTGGTCCAGTGCGCGGGCTTGGTGAAGGTCGCGGGGCGTTTGGTGGCTCGTTCCATAACGCCTGCCGATATGGGCCTACTGGCGCTGCGGCGCAACCATCGCTAGGGCGCGCAGATGGCGACAATTCCCGGACATGGCGCGCGCAAGGCGGCGCTGAAGATGCTCGATGCGGTGCTGCGGCGCGGCGAGACCATGGAGCAGGCGGGCGGCGCGGCCAACGGCCTGCCCGAATTTGCCGACCGCGCGCTGGCCCGCGCCATCGCTGCCGAGACCTTGCGCTGGCTGGTCGATCTCGATGCGCTGATCGACAGCGCCACCAAGAAGCCGCTGCCGGGCGATGCCAAGGCGCGCGTGGTGCTGCGGATGATGTTGGCGCAGTGGCTGCGGCTCGAAACCCCGCCGCACGCGGTGGTGGCGACCTGCCTGCCGCTGCTCGATGGCGGGCCGAAGCGGCTCGCGCATGGTGTGTTCGCCACGCTTACCCGCGCCGAGGCGACCTTGCCGGCAGTGCCGAGCCTGCCCGAAGCGGTCGCGGCGCGCTGGGGCCAGCGGGCCGAGGCCATTGCCGCAGGGCTGGCCGCGCCGCCGCCGCTCGATCTGACCTTGCGCGCTGACGATGCGGGCGAGGGGCTGGATGGCGAAAGTCTCGCCCCGCGCCATATGCGTCTGCCGCGTGGCACCTCGGTCGAGCAATTGCCCGGCTTTGCTGACGGTGCATGGTGGGTGCAGGACTTCGCCGCCTCACTGCCCGCCCGCCTGCTCGGCATGGGCGAGGGTCGCCGTGTGCTGGACCTCTGTGCTGCGCCCGGAGGCAAGACGCTGCAACTGGCGAGCATGGGCTGGCGGGGCACCGCGCTCGACAACTCCTCACGCCGACTCGAACGGCTGCGCCAGAACTGCGAGCGCACCGGCCTTGCCGCCGAGGTGATCGAGGCCGACGCCATGGGCTGGCACCCCGAAGCGCAATTCGATGCGATCCTGCTTGATGCGCCGTGCACGGCGACGGGCACCTGCCGCCGCAATCCCGATGTGCTCCACCGTATCGGCGAGCGCCAGATCGCCGCCATGGCCGAGCTGCAAGGGCAATTGCTGGAGCGCGCGGGCAACTGGCTCGTGCCGGGCGGGAAGCTGGTTTACGCCACCTGCTCGCTCGAACGCGCGGAGGGCGAGGATATCGCCGCCGCTTGCGAGCTGACGCGCGACCCGGTTCGCACTGAAGAGCTACCCGCCGGTCTCGCGCCGACGAGCGAGGGTTGGGTGCGGACCGATCCGGGCATGCTGGCCGACAAGGGCGGGCTCGACGGCTTCTTCATCGCCCGCTTCACCGCCTAATCGCTTAGGCTCGGCAGGGTCACTGGTCCTGCGTTACGCACTTCGGCATGCCGTTGTCGCGCGCGACAACGGCAGCGGCGTGAATAGCGTCCCAGTCTGGCGTCACGCCGGCCTGGTAGTCGTTCGTTGCCGCTGCAAGAAGGCGTGTAGCAAGGCAGGCCCGCTCGCTCATGGCGCCGTCAAGCACGCCGTATCCGGCGGCGACCTTCATCGCCGCGAGTGAGCGGGCGAGCGCCATCATGTTGATCTGGCGGGGTTGCGCGTCACCTGCTGATTGCAGCAGGTCGACGGTCCGCTGATAGGCAATGGCGCACCGTCGCACCACGGCATCGGTATAGTCGACCGGGTTTGCGCCGCCGTTGCAATTGTAGGCGGCAATCACCCTTGCCTCATAAGGGTCGTTTGGATCGAGCGTTTCGGCAGCGAGCGGCTGAGTGACCAGTGTTGCCACCGTGAGAGCGGTGAAAATCCGTATCCTTTTCAACATGACCAAGCTCCCCCCACACGCGGCTGTAAACTGCTGAAGTTTAGTTGGCCTTCACCTTGGAGGCAAAACTTTTTCGCAGTTTCATCAGCTTGGGTGGGATCACGGCGAGGCAATAGGGATTGCGCTGGCCTTCGCCCTGCCAGTATTCCTGATGATAGTCCTCCGCCGGATACCAGGTGGCCGGGCCTTCGATGGTCGTTACCGCCATGGTGCCGTTGTGCGCATTCCAGCGCCCGATCGCGGCCTCGGCCTCGGCGCGCTGGTCGTCATCGAGCGGGAAGATCGCGCTGCGGTATTGCGTGCCGACATCGTTGCCCTGCCGGTTGAGCTGGGTCGGATCGTGGGTGCCCAGAAACATGTCGTAGATTTCGGCAAGGCTCACCACCTCGGGGTCGAAGGTCACGCGGATCGCTTCGGCATGGCCGGTGCTGCCTGAGCAGACCTGCTTGTAGGTCGGTGCCTCAACGTGCCCGCCGATATAGCCGCTTTCGACCTCGCTCACGCCGATCACGTCGTTGAACACGGCCTCGGTGCACCAGAAACAGCCGCCTGCGATAATCGCTTGCATCGTCATCGTTGCAAATCTCCTTTGATGAAGGAGATGGGGAGCGCGGGCGCACTTGTCATCCTTGGGGCCTGCTCTAGGTTGGCCGAACCTTTCCTCAGGAGACACGACAATGCGCCTTCCTGCCCTTCTTGCCACTGCTTTTGCCCTCACTTGCGCCGCCCCGGCATTGGCTGAAACTTCCGCTGCGCCCGGCATGGAAGCGGTGCTTGCCGCCGATATTCGCGCCGACGACCGCGCCCGTGACCAATATCGCCACCCGGCCGAAACGCTCGCCTTCTTCGAGGTGGAACCCGGCATGACCGTGGTCGACTTCATGCCCGCAGGCGGCTGGTATTCGCGCGTGCTGATTCCCTACCTTGGCGAGGAGGGCACCTATATCGGCGTCAACCCACGGCTTGACGAGCGGTTCGCCACCGGCGGCTACTGGGATCTCTATCGCGGCGCGGCCGCGCGCGTTCCTGCCGATGCAAGCGAGTGGGTGGGCGACATGGGTGCGGAGGTGGTTGGCCTCAACACCGATGACGAGGCACTGGCTGAGCGCGCCGGCACGGTCGACCGCTTCCTGATCTTCCGCGAGATGCACAATATCCGCCGCTTCGGGTGGTTCCACGACGTTGCCGTCGCCGCCCGCACCCTGCTCAAGGACGACGGCTTGCTGGGCGTTGTCCAGCATCGCGCCAGCGCCGATGCCCCGTCCAGCTATGTTCTGGGTGACAACGGCTATCAGCGCGAAGAGGACGTGATTGCGCTGTTCTCCGCCTATGGCTTCGATCTGGTCGGCAAGAGCGAGATCAACGCCAACCCGGCCGATCCGGCCGATTGGGAAGGCGGTGTCTGGTCGCTTGCGCCTGGCTTCAACGGCGCGCCCGAAGGCAGCGCCGAACGCGCCCGCCGCGCTGAAATCGGTGAGAGCGACCGCATGACGCTGCTGTTCCGCAAGCGGCCCTGACGCCGTTTTCGTGGACTTCGCGCTTGAGCCTCAGTAATCGCGGGAGCCATGAGAAAGCTCACTGTCGCGGCGCTCCAGCTCGAACTCGGGCTGGCTGACGAGGCCGCCAATATCGCCGCCGTTTCCGCTCTGGTCGAACAGGCCGCGGGCAAGGGCGCGCAGGTGATCCTGCCGCCCGAACTGTTCTCCGGCCCCTATTTCTGCCGCGAGGAGCGCGACGCCTTCTTCGCGCTTGCTCGCCCGACGCTGGAGCACCCCAGCGTGGTGGCCATGCGCAAGCTGGCCAAGCAGCTCGGTGTGGCGATCCCGACCAGCTTCTTCGAGCGCGACGAGCACCACTATTACAACACGCTCGCCATGATCGGGCCAGACGGCGAGATCATGGGCACCTATCGCAAGAGCCACATTCCTGATGGGCCGGGCTATGAGGAAAAATTCTATTTCCGCCCCGGCAACGATGGATTCAAGGTCTGGGACCTGCCCTGCACCGGCGGCTCGGCGCGGATCGGGATCGGGGTGTGCTGGGACCAGTGGTATCCCGAAACCGCCCGCTGCCTCGCGCTGCTCGGGGCAGAGGCCTTGTTTTATCCCACCGCGATCGGGTCTGAACCCAAGGACGCCGGGATGGACACCAGCCGCATGTGGCGCCGCGCGATGATCGGCCATGCGGTGAGCAACTGCATGCCGGTGATCGCCGCCAACCGCATCGGGCACGAAGGCTCTGAGGAAGACGGCACCACGTTCTATGGCCACAGCTTCATTTGTGATGAATGGGGCGACTATGTGAACGAATTCGGCAGCAAGGAAACTGGTGTTCTGGTGGCGACCTTCGATCTTGATCAGGGGCGCGAGCACCGCGCGAGCTGGGGTTTCTTCCGCGACCGTCGCCCGCAGCTTTATGGCCGGATGGTTGAGGACATTTGAGCAAGCAGGTCTATCTCGTCGCGCTGGGGTCTAACCAGCGCCACCATCGCTTTGGCGCGCCGCGCCAGGTGGTGGAGCAGGCGATTGCACGGATCGACGACAAGATCGGCAAGGTCGTGGCCCGTTCGCGCCTGATCGAAACCGCGCCGGTCGGCCCGTCACAGCGGCGCTATGTCAACGGCGCGCTGGTGCTGTCTTGCGCGATGAAGCCGGCCAAGCTCTTGCGCAAGTTGCAGAAGGTCGAGCGCAAGTTCGGTCGGGTGCGGCGCGGGCAGCGCTGGCGAGCGCGCCCGCTCGATTGTGATATCGTGCTGTGGTCGGGCGGAATTTTCGCGCGCCCCGATCTGATGATCCCGCATCCGCTGTTCCGCGAGCGCAGCTTCGTGCTCGGCCCGGCGGCGCAGATTGCGGGCGACTGGCGCGATCCGGTGACGGGGCTGACACTGCGGCAGTTGCATGGACGCTTGACCCGCCGCCGCCCGCTGCCTAGGTGACGCGCCGCAGGCCATTCGCGGCCTGCGCCCGGTGTCGGGCCCTTAGCTCAGTCGGTAGAGCAACTGACTTTTAATCAGTAGGTCGCTGGTTCGAACCCAGCAGGGCTCACCACTAAAGCTCTGATATACATATGGAAAGATATCGAAAACTCGAATACCTCTTCGCTGAGATGAGCTCTAGGTAACATCCTAGGTAACAATCGACGAAGCGACGGCGTGAGATTGTATCGAGCGATCGAAAATTGGCTGGACCGTTCTCCGTATGGTTCTGGATGTTGTTCCGATCTTGGAGGTCGCAACAAAGTCGATAATTCTGAGAGCGATTCGCTCCACGTTATCGTGGTGCATTCGGTACACGCTCGACTGAAGAGCGGGCTAATTGTCGCACTCTGTCCCGCGCATCTGCGATGCGCTCCTGAGGGTGCGGTATCTTGTGTTGTGGGCCCCGCGCGCACTCTGAATCGGCGACGGGTCGGGTGAGCGGGAAGCTGCGGAAGCGACAGGCCCCGCTTCCTTTGCTTCCCACATGCCCTTCGCCGCCACCACTTTCAGGGTGCGGGTGCTTGCGATGTCAGATTTCCAACAATCGACGAAGTAGGGTTGTCTGTTCAGTCTGCTTGTTCGGCAGCGAGGCCGATCCAGTCGGCCTTCAAGCGATCGAAGCCTACGACGGTACCCTCGACCGCAACAATCTGACCAAGGAGAGGATCAATTGCATCCTCGTATTCGAGAACCCAGACCGTGCCGTCGTCTGACGTGATGATGGGACCGCGACCGCTCTGGTCAAGTGTTCCGCCGATTCGAAGCCGAGACTGATTCACTTTTTACTCCCGACCTCAGAACCGCCAATGGCGAAGGACATCCCGTACGTAGCCGGGCGTTTCGCCGTTGCGAGGAATACCCCTTGCGCGCTTCACAGCGCCAGGACCAGCATTGTAGGCAGCCAGCGCGAGATGGACCACCCCGAATTCATCGAGCATCTGGCGCAGGTAGCGCGCGGCGCCCTCGAGGTTTTCAGCCGGATCGAACCGGTTCGACACGCCAAGATCGCGCGCGGTGCCGGGCATGAGTTGACCCAGCCCGCCGGCACCGGCCTTGCTGACCGCGAGCGGATTGTAGCGTGATTCGGTCCAGACAAGCGCGTCGAGCAATCCGCTTGGCAGGCCGAACTTCGATTCCATCGAGTACACACGTGGTAGGTAAGTCGCCCGACGAAAATGCGATGATCCGCGCTTGTGCGAGCCGATTCCAGGACTGGCCTGGACTGGCTC
>CENV01076622.1_pt1 | contig 35528 bp, 26 predicted proteins | sample 530231 | NCBI WGS metagenome assembly CENV01 (sample SAMEA2619815, study PRJEB7988) | marine metagenome | biome: marine biome (ENVO:00000447); feature: surface water layer (ENVO:00002042); material: "saline water (ENVO:00002010), including plankton (ENVO:xxxxxxxx)" | depth 5 m
CTTGAGCGCGTCCTCGGCGTAGATGCGCACTTCCATGGCGTGGCCGTCCGGTTGATAGTCCTGGTCCAGGGGTACGCTTTCTGCGCCGGCCAGTTGCAGCATCCAGGCCACCAGGTCCACGCCGAACACCGATTCGGTGACGCCGTGTTCCACCTGCAGGCGGGTGTTCACCTCCAGGAAATAGAATTCGTCGCGCTCGTCGTCGTAGATGTACTCCACGGTGCCGGCGGACTGATAGTTCACCGACTGGCCCAGACGCACGGCGCTGTCGTGGAGTTTTTCGCGGGTGGCTTGCGGCAGGTTGGGCGCCGGGGTTTCTTCCACCACTTTCTGGTTGCGCCGTTGCAGGGAGCATTCCCGTTCGCCCAGCGCCAGCACCTTGCCCTGGCCGTCGCCGAAGATCTGCACTTCGATGTGGCGGGCGCGGGCCACGAACCGTTCGATAAACACGCCGGAGTCGGAGAAGAAACTTTCCCCCAGGCGCTTCACGGATTCGAAGGCGTCCACCAGCTCCGCTTCATCGTTGCAGCGGCTCAGGCCGATGCCGCCGCCGCCGGCGGTGCTCTTGAGCATCACCGGGTAGCCGATATCGCTGGCGGCCTGTTTGGCTGCGTCCAGGCTTTGCAGCAGGCCGGTGCCGGGGGCCAGGGGCACGCCGGCGGCTTCCGCCAGGGCGCGGGCCTCGTGCTTGAGGCCAAAGCGGCGCAGCTGGTCCGGGGTCGGGCCCACGAACACCGCGCCCTGGGCGGCGCAGGCCTCGGCGAACTCCGCGTTCTCGGAGAGAAAGCCGTAGCCGGGGATCACCGCGTCGGCGCCGGTGTCCTTCACCGCTTGCAGAATCAGGTCGCTGCGCAGGTAGCTGTCCGCCGCGGTCTGGCCGCCCAGGGCCACCGCCTCGTCGGCGGCGGCCACATGCTGGCTGTTGCGGTCGGCGTCGGAATACACCGCCACCGACGCGATGCCCAGCTGTTTGAGCGTGCGGCAGATGCGCACCGCGATCTCGCCACGGTTGGCGATCAGCACCTTCTTCAAAGCCATTTCATAACCCCTTGATGTAATTTCTCCAGCCCCCCAGGGCGGTGATGTCCTTGGCGTCGGCAATCGCCCAGCCTTCGCAGATAAAGCCTTTCACCTGGCGGCCGTCTTCGGTTTCCAGGGTGCCCATGCCCAGCGGGCCGGGGATCAGCGCCACGAAGCCGCCGAACTCGGTGACCGGCAGTTTCCACAGCTCGATCTCGATGGCGGCGCCGTCGTCGGCGCGGATCAGGCCGGGCTTGGGCGGCGTGGTGTTGGCCAGCGCGTACAGGCGATAGCAGGGCGCGGTGCGGGTGGTTTCCAGCAGTACGCCGTTGCGTTCGGTGAGTTGGTAGTTGAGCGGCATGCCGGACAGATGGGCGCCCACCACCGCCACGGTGACGGTGCCGTCGTCCCGGTCCTTGTCGTACTCCGCCGCCGGCAGCGCCGGTTGCTGGTCGGTGACGCCGGCTTTCCAGGGGCGGTGGCGCTGCCAGCGCCGGCCGAACTCCGCCAGGGCGCTGTCGTACCAGGCCGGGCCGATCAGGGTGATGCCGGTGGGCAGGCCGTCGCCGTCGCGCAGCCCGCCGGGCAGCGACAGGGCGCACATGTCGAGCAGGTTGACGAAGTTGGTCCAGGTGCCGAGCTGGCTGTTGAGGGTCACCGGGTCCGCGTTCACCGCCGCCCGGGTATAGATGCCCGGTGTGCTGGGTACCACCAGGGCGTCGACGCTGGCCATCAACTGGTCCGCCCGGCGGCGCAGGTCGGCAAGTGTGTACTGGGCGCGGAAGCCGTCGGCGGCGCTCATGTCCCGGGCCGGCAGAATAATGTCGCGGATCACCGGCAGCAGGGCGTCAGGGTCGTCCAGCAGCGGCTCCGCCACGGTGTAGCGCTCCGCCACCCAGGGGCCCTGGTAGAGCAGGCGGGCGGCTTCGTGCAGCACCTCCGCATCCACCGGTACCAGCTCGGCAATGGCGTCCAGCTCTTCCAGTTGCCGCTGCCAGGCGGCGGCGGCCTGGTCGTCGCCGAACCAGGGTGTTTCCTTGGGTACGCCCAGGCGTGGTTTTTCCGGCAGGGCGGTGGGCACGCCGGACGGTACGTGACGGGCATAGCCGTCCTGTTCGTCGTAGCCTTTATAGATATCGAATACGGTTTCCGCGTCGTCCACGCTGAGCGCGAACACGCTGATGCAGTCCAGGGTGCGGCAGGCGGGCACCACGCCCCGGGTGCTCATGCTGCCCTTGGTGGGCTTCAGGCCGACGATGTTGGTGAGCGCCGCCGGCACCCGGCCGGAACCGGCGGTGTCGGTGCCCAGCGAGAACGGCACCAGCCCCAGGCTGACCACGGCGGCGGAACCGGAGCTGGAACCGCCGGTGACATAGTCGCCATTAAACGGGTTGGGCACTTCGCCGTAGGGGGAGCGCACGCCCACCAGGCCGGTGGCGAGCTGGTCCAGGTTGGTCTTGCCCACCAGAATGGCGCCGGCATCCAGCAGCGCCTGAACCGCCGGGGCTGTTTCCTTGGCGGTATAGGCATAGGCCGGGCAGGCGGCGGTGGTGGGCAGGCTGCCCACGTCGATGTTGTCCTTTACCGCGAAGGGCACGCCGTACAGAGGCAGGGACGGATCGCTGAGGCGTTCCGCCTGGGCCAGCAGACTGGACTCGTCGAGCAGGTGAATCCAGAGAGCCCGTTCACTGTCCTGCAACAGAGTGGACAGCGCCTTCATGGCGGAAACCGGCGTCAGTTTTTTACGCCGGTAGGCGGAGCGCCATTGATCGATGGTCCAGCCAAGCACGTTCGCATACCTCGTTGTATACCAATAGGTATGCCGATCAGTGCAAGGCCGGTGCCAGCTTTTCGCGGGCACGGCGCGGTGCCAGTGTTTATGGGCGCTGGCGGTGGTTTGGTGAAAAAACGCCGTGGCGTTCGCGGGCGGTGTTCTGCTTCATCACGGGGCGCGCGGCACCGTTATTGTGCGGCGGCAGCTTCCGCTCCATAGCGTAGGAGCGACTTTAGTCGCGATGGCGGCTGGCACGGGGCTGCTGATCGCGACTGAAGTCGCTCCTACAACTCGCTTGAGGGGGCTGCATGGGTGGGTCAGGCGTCGGCCAGTTCGCCCTTGAGGTGCTCCACGAAGCGGGCGGTGGCCACTGGCAGGGCGCGGGAGTGTTCCATGCCCAGCACCAGCCGGCCCCGGCTCAGGCCCCGGTCCACCAGGGGCAGGGCGCGCATGCCGCCGGGCAGGTGCGAGGGCGGCATGCCGATCTGAATCTGAAAGCAGACGCCGCCGCTTTTTACCGCGAAGTTGCGCATCAGCTCGAAGGAGTCCGATTCCAGCGCTGGCTCCAGGCGCAGGGACCGTCGCGCCAGGAATTCATCCAGCAGGGCGCGCCCGCCCAGGCTGCGATCCGGCAGCGCCAGCGGATAGCCCACGCAGTCGGACAGCCGCACCTTATCCAGCCGGGTCAGCGGATGATCCGGCGAGACGAAGGCGCACAGCCGTTGTTCCACGTCCATCAGCGTGCGGATCTCCGGGTCCGCCGGCGGGTTGAACACCAGGCCGATGTCGGCGCGGAATTCCTTCAGGTGCTGGTACACCTCCTCGCGGCCACAGATAAAGGTGGTGAAGCGAATCTTCGGGTGGGTTTTCTGGAACGAGCAGATCGCCCGGGGCAGCAGCTCCGCCGCCATGCCTTCGATGGCGGCGATGCGCACTTCGCCACGCCGCACGCTTTGCAGGTCCTCGATCTCCGACAGGGTGCGTTCCAGCTCCGCCATCTGTTTGCGGGCGTAGGCCACGAACAGCTCGCCGGCGGCGGTGAGGCGCACGCCCCGGGCGCGCCGCTCGAACAGGTCGGTGCCGATTTCCGCTTCGATATCCAGAATGCGGCGGTTCACCGCCGACGACACCACATTGAGCTGTTCCGCGGCCTTGCGGATCGAGCCGCAGCGCGCCACGGCGTCCACATAACGAAGAAAGCGGATGTTCTGCATCACGGGCTCCATCAAGGGAGCGATGCCGAAACGGCATCGCTATGGCCAGAAAATAACGCTGGTGGGCTGCACTCCACGGATTCTATCTTGCCTCGCATTGAACGCCCAGGCCCGCGGCCGGGCACCCGCAACGCGAGCAGGAGAGATGTGCATGCAACCAAGAACCGCTTTGTTACCCGGGGCCAGCCGTGGCCGGCCGCTCCGTGCCCTGCTGGGGCTGCTGGCGGCGCTGACCCTGTGCCTGGCACCGGCGGCCCAGGCCGAGCGCAAGGTGCGCTTCACCGCCAACTGGGCCTTCGAGGCCTCCAACGCGCCGTTCGTGCTGGCCGCCCAGCGGGGCTATTTCGAGGAAGAGGGTTTGGATGTGACGGTGGACGCCGGCGAGGGCTCCTCGGCGGTGATCACCCGCATCGCCGGCGGCAGCTACGAGGCCGGCTTCGGCGACATCAACACGCTGATCGAATTCAACGCCCGCCACCCGGACAATCGCCAGCGCATGGTCTACATGATCTATAACCGGCCGCCGCTGGCGATCATCACCCTCAAGGAATCCGGTATCGAGGCGCCGAAGCAGCTGGAGGGCAAGGCCATCGGCGCGCCGGCCAACGATTCCGCCTACCGCATGTTCCCGCTGTTCGCCGAGGCCGCCGGCCTGGCCAGTGACAAAATCCGTTTCGAGAACGTGGCGCCCAACCTGCGCGAGGCCATGCTGGTGCAGGGCAAGGTGGACGCCATCGCCGGCTTCCCGCCCAGCGCGGTACCCAACCTGCTGAAGCTGGGCATCGACCAGGACGATATCCGCATCTTCTATTACTCCGACTACGGCGTGCCGCTGTACAGCAACGGCCTGATCGTCACCGAGCGCATGATCGAGCAGGAGCCGGAAGTGGTTCAGGGCCTGGTGCGTGCCAGCCATCGCGGCCTCAAGGCCAGCATCGATGACCCGCTGGCCGCCGCCGAGGCACTGCGCAAGAAGGACAGCCTGATCAACGTGGAGCTGGAACAGCAGCGCATGCGTTTCCTGATCGACAACCAGCTGATCACCGAAGAGGTGAAGAAAAACGGCCTGGGCGCCGTGGACCCGCAGCGTCTGGCCGCCTCCATTGAGGTGGTGGCCGAGGCCCTGGAATTGGACAACCCGCCGGCCCCGGACCAGGTGTTCGACGGCGCCTTTCTTGACGCACTGGAAGACCGGAGCGTGGCGCAATGAGAACCCGGGTTCTGCGTTTCCCCTGTGCCGGTCCGGATGATCTGACGCCGCTGCACCAGGCCCTGGCCGAAGGCCGCCTGCACCCGGAGCGGGTGGTGGCGGTGCTCGGCAAGACCGAGGGCAACGGCTGCGTCAACGACTTCACCCGCGCCTTCGCCACCACCGTGCTCAAGCGCTTTTTCGCCGAGCGTCTCGATCTGCCGGAGGACACCGTGGCCGAGCGCATCGCCTTGGTGATGTCCGGCGGCACCGAGGGCGGCCTGTCGCCCCACTGGCTGGTGTTCGAGGTGGACGACGCCGCCTCGCCGGCGCCGGAGCAGCCCGGGCTGGCCGCCGGCATCGCCTTCACCGACCGCTTCGCGCCGGAACAGATCGGCCGGCTGGATCAGGTACGCGCCACCGCCGAGGCGGTGCGCCGGGCCATGGCCGGGGCCGGCATCGAGCGGGCGGAGGATGTGCACTATGTGCAGATCAAATGCCCGCTGCTCACCGCCGCCCGCTGCGAAGACGCACGCCGGCGCGGCGCCACCGTGGCCACCGCCGACACCTACGAATCCATGGGCTTTTCCCGGGGCGCCTCGGCCCTGGGCGTGGCTCTGGCCCTGGGTGAGGTGGAGCAGACAGCGCTCAGCGACGCCGCCATCTGCCACGACTTTGATCTGTGGTCCGGCCGCGCCAGCACCTCCGCCGGCATCGAGCTGATGCGCAACGAAATCCTGGTGCTGGGCAATGCCTCGGGCTGGGACCCGGCCCTGCGCATCGGCCACGACGTGATGGCCGACGCCCTGGACGGCGAGGCCCTGGACCGGGCCCGGGCGGCCCTGGGTGATGGCTCGCTGGTGGCGTTGCTGGCCAAGGCGGAACCGTCGCGCAGCGGCCACATTCGCGGGCAGCGCCACACCATGTGGGATGACAGCGACATCAATGCCACCCGCCATGCCCGTGCCCTGGTGGGCGGTGTGCTGGGCGGGCGCACCGGCGACCTGGCCCTGTTCGTGTCCGGCGGTGCCGAGCACCAGGGGCCGGACGGCGGCGGGCCGTTGGCGCTGATCGTGGAGAGCGGATCATGAGCGAAGGCTTTATCGAACTGGACAACGCCACCCTCCGTTACCCGCGCAGTGACACGCCGGCGGTGGTGGATATTTCCCTGAGCGTACCCAGCGGCGGCAGCGTCGCCCTGGTGGGCCCCAGCGGCTGTGGCAAAAGCTCGGTGCTGCGGCTGATCGCCGGCCTGGAAAGCGCCACCGACGGCCGGGTAGTGGTGGGCGGCGACGCCCCCGGGGCTTCCCGGGGCGCGGTGGGCGTGGCATTCCAGAAAAGCACCATGCTCGACTGGCGCACGGTGCTGGACAATGTGCTGCTGCCGCTGGAAGTGGTGAGCGGGCCCACCGGCTTCCGCGCCCGCCGCGCCGAATATCGGCAGCGGGCCCTGGCGCTGCTGGAACGTCTCGGCCTGGGCGAGTACGCCCATCGTTACCCCTGGGAAATGTCCGGCGGTATGCAGCAGCGCGCCTCCCTGTGCCGCGCCCTGATCCACGAACCGGATCTGCTGCTGCTGGACGAACCCTTCGCCGCCCTGGACGCCTTTACCCGGGAGGATCTGTGGGGCCTGGTGCAGTCGATCTGGCGGGAGCGCCGGCCCACCACCGTGCTGGTCACCCACGATCTCCGCGAGGCGGTCTATCTGGCCGACACGGTTTATGTGTTTTCCAAGGGGCCGGGCCGCATCGTGCACCGGGAAGACATCGACCTGCCGCGCCCGCGCACCGTGGAGGGCACCTTCGAGCCGGCGTTCGTGGAGTATGTACAACGGCTGCGCGGCCACATCGTGGAGGTCCGGGACATCGACGCCGGGCGCGCCACCACCGATGCCAAGGAGCCCGCCCATGGTTGATTGGATGCTCAATCGCCGGGTGCTGCCCTGGCTGGTGACCCTGGGGACTTTCCTGCTGTGGGAAGGCGTGGTGCATGGCTTCGCCATCAAGACCTTCATTCTGCCGCCGCCGTCGCTGATCGCCACCACCCTGGCCGCCCAGTGGGAGCCGATCCTGCAGCATTCACTGCAAACGCTGATGACCACCCTGGTGGGTCTGGCGCTGGCGGTGGGTTTCGGCGTGGTGCTGGGGTTGGCGGTGGGCGCCAGCGAGAAGGTCTACGCCGGCTTGTACCCGCTGATGGTGGCCTTCAACAGCATTCCCAAGGTGGCGCTGGTGCCGATTCTGGTGATCTGGTTTGGCATCGGCACGGTGCCGGCGATTCTCACCGCCTTTCTGATTTCGTTCTTCCCCATCGTGGTCAACATCGCCACCGGCCTGGCCACGGTGGAACCGGAGCTTAATGATCTGATGCGCTCGCTGGGCGCCAGCCGCCTGACGGTGCTGCGCAAGGTCGGCCTGCCAAGGACACTGCCGTATTTCTTCGCCGCCTTGAAAGTGGCGGTGACTCTGGCGTTCGTGGGCTCGGTGATCTCCGAGACCGTGGCCGCCAATGCCGGCGTCGGCTACATGATGATGGTGGCCGGCAGCCGCTTCGAAGTGCCGCTGGTGTTCGCCGGGCTGGTGGTGGTGGGCGCCATGGGCATCGTGCTCTACCAGGCGTTCGAGTGGCTGGAGCGCCGTCTGACCTTCTGGGCATCCCGGGGCTGAGGCAGGTGCGCGCCACTGGTGCATGGTCCGCGGCTTTGCACACAAGCAGTGCGCGCGGCGCCTGGATGAAAGCTGCCAATTTCGCGGGAATGCCTTGTTTTAAGGGGGTTTCCCGTGAATGGCATGAAGGCTGCTTACTTGTATACCAGTATGCATCCCAGGGTGCACTCAAGCTTCGCGCCGCGCCGGCGGCGCCTTTCATCCAAGGTCAGTGTTAGAGGACGCGCCACTATGTCGGATATCAATCGTCGTAATTTCATCAAGGCCGCCGGCCTGCTGGGCGCCGCCGCGGCGCTGCCGTTCAATCCGCTGCGCGCCGCGCAGAAGGAAATCACCGTGGGCTTCCTGTACGTGGGCGCCCGCGATGACTTCGGATACAACCAGTCCCACGCGGAAGCCGCCGCCCAGGTGAAGAAGATGCCGGGCGTCACCGTGGTGGAGCAGGAGAACGTGCCGGAAACGGTGGCCGTGCAACGGGCCATGGAAGCGATGATCCGCCAGGATGGCGCCAGCCTGATTTTCCCCACTTCGTTCGGCTACTTCGATCCGCACGTGCTGAAAGTGGCGCGGCGTTTTTCCGATACCCGCTTCGCCCACTGCGGCGGCCTGTGGGAGAAGGGCAAGCATCCCATGAACGTGGGCAGCTTCTTCGGCTATATCGACGAAGGGCAATACCTGAACGGCGTGGTGGCCGGCCATATGAGCAAATCCGCCAAGCTCGGTTTCGTGGCCGCCAAGCCGATTCCCCAGGTGCTGCGCAATATCAACGCCTTCACTTTGGGCGCCCGCTCGGTGAACCCGGACATCACCACCTCGGTGATTTTCACCGGTGACTGGTCCATGCCGGTGAAGGAAGCGGAAGCCACCAACAGCCTGATCGACAGTGGCTGCGACGTGATCACCTGCCATGTGGACGGCCCCAAGGTACTGGTGGAAACCGCCGAGAAACGTGGCGCCATGACCTGCGGCTACCACGCCAGCCAGGCCAAGCTGGCACCGGAAGGCTACCTCACCGGCGCCGAATGGAACTGGGTAACGCCCTACCAGGAGCATGTGCGGGCGGCCATCAACGGCGAGCCGATGATCAACTTCCTGCGCGGCGGCCTCAAGGAAGGCTTCGTCAAAACCTCTCCCTATGGGCCGGCGGTGAGCGCCGAAGCGAAAAAGAACGCGGACGCGGTGAAAGCACAAATGCTCAGCGGCGACTACGTGATCTTCGGCGGCCCGCTGAAGAACAACCAGGGCCAGGTGGTGATCGCCGAGGGCACCGACTACAAACAAACCGCCGTGGAACTGGAGCGCATGGACTATCTGGTGGAGGGCGTGCGTGGTCAGATCTAAATCACTCCGGTACCGGAGCCCGTCATGTTGAAGCCCTGGCTGGGGCGCGCGGCGGTGCTGGCCTTGCCGGCGCTGCCCACGCTGCTGGCGATGCTCACCACGGCGGTGCTGTTCATCCTGTTTCTGCTGATTCAGGGGCAGCCCGCCTGGCAGGCCGGACCGCTGGTGTTCGAAGGCGCGTTCGGCTCCATGTTCGCCTGGGAAAACACCCTGATGCGCGCCGCGCCGCTGATGCTTACGGCGCTGTGCGTGGCGCTGCCGGCCCGCGCCGGCCTGATCATCATTGGTGGTGAAGGGGCGCTGGTGCTGGGCGGTCTGGCGGCGGCGGTGACGCCGCTGTGGCTGCCGGCGCTGCCGGCCTGGCCAATGCTGATCGCCATGGGCGTGGCGGCGATGCTGGCCGGCGGCCTGTGGATCGGCCTGAGCGGCTGGTTACGGCAGAAGCGCGGCGTTAACGAGACCATCGGCAGCCTGCTGCTTTCCTACATCGCCCTGGCGATCTTCCGCCATCTGGTGGAAGGGCCGCTGCGTGATCCCAATAGTTTGAACAAACCGTCCACGCCGCCCCTGGATGGCAGCTATCAGATCGGTGTGATCAGCGACAGCTTCTATGTGCATTGGGGGCTGGTGGCCGGTGTGGTCGCCTGTGTGCTGGCCTGGGTGTTCGTGCGCTACAGCGTGGTGGGCTTTTCCCTGCGTATCGTCGGCGGCAACCCGCGCACGCCGCGTATGCTGGGCCTGCCGGTGGACCGGCTGGTGCTGCTCACCTGCGTGCTCGGTGGCGCCGCCGCCGGCCTGGCCGGCATGTACGAAGTCAGCGCCGTGCAGGGTAGCGCCAATACCGCGCTGATTTCCGGCTACGGCACCGCCGGCATTCTGGTGGCGTTCGCCGCTCGTCATAACCCGCTGGGCATTATCGTTTGCGCGATCCTGCTCGGTGGTCTGGAAGCCAGCGGCGGCTTGCTGCAACGGCGCCTGGGCCTGCCCGATGCCACCACCCTGATTCTGCAGGGCATTCTTTTCATCAACCTGCTGGCCTGGGAGGCGCTTACCCGCCGCACCCTGGACTGGCGTCTGTGGTTGCGCGGTCACTGGATCGCGGCGCCGCCGTCCCGCACCGGCACAACGGAGGCCAGCCATGGCTGAGTCGGAACTGTCGATCTTTCTGCTGGCCCTGCTGGCCGGCGCCATCCGCGTGGGCACGCCGTTCCTGTTCGTCAGTCTCGGCGAATGCCTCACCGAGAAGGGCGGGCGCATCAACCTGGGCCTGGAGGGCATTCTGGTCACCGGCGCCATGACCGGCTACGCGGTGTCCTATCTGTCCGGCTCCCCCTGGCTGGGGGTGCTGGCCGCCGGCCTGTCCGGGCTCGCCCTGGGCCTGGTGCACGGTGTGATCTGTTCGCTGCCAAGGGTCAACGACATCGCCTTCGGCATCGCCCTGATTCTGTTCGGCACCGGCCTGGCGTTCTTTCTGGGCAAGGATTTCATTCAGCCCAGCGCGCCCATGCTGCCGTCCATTCCGCTCGGCTTCTGGAGCGACGACACCCGGGTGCGCTCGGCGCTGAATGTGAACGTGCTGTTCTTTATCGGCGTGGCGCTGGCCTTCGTGCTGCACTGGGGCCTGCGCGGTACCCGCTGGGGCCTGGTGCTGCGGCTGGTGGGTGACCACCAGGACTCCGCCCAGGCGCTCGGCTATCGCGCCGCCGGGGTGCGCATCCTGGCCACCGGCGTGGGCGGCTTTCTGGCCGGCGTGGGTGGCGCTTATCTGTCGCTCTATTACCCCGGCAGCTGGAACGAGGGCCTGTCCAGCGGCCAGGGCCTGATGGCGGTGGCGCTGGTGATCTTCGCCCGCTGGCAGCCGATCAACTGCCTGTGGGCGGCGTTGCTGTTCGGCGCCGCCGGCGCCGTGGGCCCGGCCCTGCAGGCCATCGGCATTGGCTGGGGCTACTACCTGTTCAACGCCATTCCCTATGTGCTGACCCTGGCGGTGATGGTGATCACCTGCCGGCCGGACCGTACCCTCAGCGGCGCGCCCGGCGAACTCAGCCTGAACCGATAACCCGACGAGAAGGTAATCCCATGTCCAGTGGACTCTCTGGTTTGAACAAATCCCCCAACGGTGTGGTGATGGGCCTGGCGCAACTGGCGTTGCCCGACCCGCGCACCCGCGATGAACTCTGGCAACAGACCCAGCGCGTGGTCGAAATGGTTGGCAAGGCCCGGCGCTCCATGCCGGAGATGGATCTGATCGTGTTTCCGGAATACTGCCTGCACGGCCTGTCCATGGACACCTCGCCGGACATTATGTGCGACCTGGACGGCCCGGAAGTGGCGGCGCTGAAACAGGCCTGCATTGATCACAAAATCTGGGGCTGCTTCTCGATCATGGAAGCCAACCCCAACGGTAACCCGTTCAACTCCGGCCTGATCATCGACGACACCGGCGCGCTGAAACTCTACTACCGCAAGATGCACCCCTGGGTGCCGGTGGAACCCTGGGAACCCGGCGACCAGGGTATTCCGGTGTGCGAAGGTCCCAACGGTTCAACGCTGGCGCTGATTATCTGCCACGACGGCATGTTCCCGGAGATGGCCCGGGAGTGCGCCTACAAGGGCGCCGAGATCATGATCCGCACCGCCGGCTACACGGCGCCGATCCGCCATTCCTGGAAGATCACCAACCAGGCCAACGCCTTCACCAACCTGATGCAGACCGCCAGCGTCTGCATGTGCGGCTCCGATGGCACCTTCGATTCCATGGGCGAAGCCCAGTTCGTCAACTTCGACGGCGTGCCCCTGGTGGAAGGCAGTGGCCGCGCCGACGAAATCGTCTGCTGCGAACTGCGCCCGGACCTGGTGCGCGAAGCCCGCGAGCACTGGGGCGTGGAGAACAACATCTACCAGTTCGGCCACCGTGGTTATGTGGCGGTAAAAGGCGGCGCCGGCGATTGCCCCTACACCTACATGCAGGACCTGGCGGCGGGCCGTTACCGGCTGCCCTGGGAAGACAAGGTCAAGCACACCGACGGCAGCGCCTTCGGCTTCGAGCCGCCGCAACGTTCCTATAAACCGGGAGAGCCTTGATATGAGCGAGCAATTCATCAGCGCCGATCCTTATCCCTGGCCGTACAACGGTGACCTGCGCCCGGACAACACGGCCCTGATCGTGATCGATATGCAGACCGACTTCTGCGGCAAGGGCGGCTACGTGGACAGCATGGGCTACGACCTGTCCCTGACCCGGGCGCCCATCGGGCCGATCAAAAAGGTGCTGGCGGCCCTGCGGGAACGGGGCTTCCACATCATCCACACCCGCGAAGGGCACCGCCCGGATCTGGCCGACCTGCCCGCCAACAAACGCTGGCGCTCGCAACGGATCGGCGCCGGCATTGGCGACGCCGGACCCTGCGGCCGCATCCTGGTGCGTGGCGAACCGGGCTGGGAGATCATCCCGGAACTGGCGCCCCAGGAGGGCGAAGTGATCATCGACAAGCCCGGCAAGGGCTCGTTCTGCGCCACTGATCTTGAGCTGATCCTCAACACCCGGGGCATCGACAATATTATTCTCACCGGCATCACCACCGACGTGTGCGTGCACACCACCATGCGCGAGGCCAACGACCGGGGCTTCGAATGCCTGCTGCTGGAGGACTGCTGCGGCGCCACCGATCAAGGCAACCACGACGCCGCCATCAAGATGGTGAAAATGCAGGGCGGGGTGTTCGGCAGCGTGGCCGACTCCGGCGCCCTGCTGGACGGCCTGGGAGCGCTTTGACATGCGTGCCCTGAAGCTGGAAACCATCGGCGCTAGTAAAACCTTCGGTACTTTTCGCGCGCTGGACAAGGTGTCGCTGACGGTGCGTGCCGGCACCGTGCACGCTTTGTTGGGCGAGAACGGCGCCGGCAAAAGCACCCTGGTGAAGGGTCTGGTGGGCTACTCACCCCTGGACGACGGCAACATCCTGGTGGACGACCGGGAATACGCGGTGCGCCTGCCCCGGGACGCCCACGGCCTGGGCATCGGCATGGTCTACCAGCATTTCACCGTGGCCCCGGGGCTCACCGTGGCCGAGAACCTGGTGCTGGCGCGGGGCGATCTGCCGGCGCGCATCCACTGGAAAGCGGAGCGCCAGCGGCTGCACGCCTTTATGGAAAAGATGCCGTTCAAGCTGGACCCGGACCGGCCGGTGGCGGCGCTGGCCGCCGGTGAAAAACAGAAGCTGGAAATTCTCAAGCAACTGTACCTGGACCGGCGCCTGATCATTCTCGACGAACCCACCTCGGTGCTTACTCCCCAGGAGGCGGATGAAGTGCTGGGCCTGATGCGCGACCTGGCCCACGACGGCCAGGTGTCGGTGTTGATGATCACCCACAAATTCCGCGAAGTGACCGCCTTCGCCGACGACGTGACGGTGCTGCGCAAGGGCGCTTTGGTGGGCAGCTGCAAGGTGGCGGACACCACGCCGGAAGCCCTGGCGGAATGGATGATGGGCCGCAGCGATGATCGCACCGTGGCCGGCGAACGGCCGCCGGTGGACCAGGAGCTGGCGCCGGCCCTGGAAGTGGCCGGGCTGGAGGTGAACAACGACAAGGGCGTGCGCGCCGTGCACGGCGCTTCCTTTCGGGTGCGCCCCGGCGAGATTCTTGGCGTGGCCGGTATCTCCGGCAACGGCCAGCGGGAACTCACCGAGGCCCTGCTTGGCCAGCGCAGGCGCGAAGCCGGCGCGGTGCGCGTGCACGGCGAGCCCTACCACGCCACCCGCAAGCAGATGCTGGCCTGGGGCGTGCACAGCCTGCCGGAGGAACCGCTGCGCAACGCCTGCGTGGCCAACTTGTCGGTGGCCGAGAATCTGGCCCTGCGTACCTTCGACCGGGCGCCGATCCGGCGCCAGGGCTGGCGGGTCAGCCGCAAGGCCATGGTCGAGCAGGCGCGGGGTTTGATCGAGCGCTTTCAGGTCACGCCACCGGATCCGGACCGGCCCATCGGTACCCTGTCCGGCGGTAATGTGCAGCGGGCGGTGCTGGCCCGGGAGCTTACCGACGAAGTGCGGGTGCTGATCGTTTCCAACCCGGTGTTTGGTCTGGACTTCAATTCCGTGGCGCTGATCCACCAGCGCCTGATGAACGCCCGCAACCGGGGCGCCGCCGTGCTGCTGCTCAGCGAGGATCTGGACGAACTGTTGGAACTGGCGGACCGCATCGTGGTGATCCACGACGGCGAACTGGTGTTCGAGACCGCCGCCGGCAACGCCGACCGGGCGGAGCTGGGCGCGCATATGGCCGGCGGCGGCCACCGGGAGGCGTCATGATCCAGGTGGACGCCCGGCCCGGGCCCTATTGTTTTGAACCGGCCAGCACCGCGCTGGTGGTGATCGATATGCAGCGGGATTTTCTCGATCCCGGTGGTTTCGGCGCCGCCCTGGGCAACGACGTGACGCCGCTGCGCGCCATCGTGCCGGTGGTGGCGGACCTGCTGGCCCTGGCCCGCCACCATGGCCTTACCGTGATCCACACCCGCGAATCCCACGCCCCGGATCTGTCCGACTGCCCGCCGGCCAAGCACCAGCAGGGCAAGCCGGGCCTGCGCATCGGCGACCCGGGGCCCATGGGCCGCATCCTGATCCGCGGCGAACCGGGCAACCAGATCGTGCCGGAGCTGGCGCCGCTGGACGGCGAATGGGAGATCGACAAGCCCGGCAAGGGCATGTTCTACGCCACCGGCCTGGACCGGCGGCTGCGTGACGCCGGCATCGAGACCCTGCTGTTCGCCGGCGTCACCACCGAAGTGTGCGTGCAGACCAGCATGCGCGAAGCCTGCGACCGGGGCTATCGCGGCCTGCTGGTCGAGGACGCCACGGAAAGTTATTTCCCCCACTTCAAACGGGCCACCCTGGAGATGGTCGTCGCCCAGGGCGGCATCATCGGCCAGGTGGCCGGACTGGCCGCCCTGCGGGCGGCTTTGCGGAATAAGGAACTCTGATATGAACGCTTCACCGGAGATCAACCGGCCCCGGGTGGTGGCGGAAGTGCGCACCGCCTTCGAGGACTACGAGCGGGCCCTGCTGGACAACAACCTGGCGGTGCTGGACGGCTACTTCTGGGACCACGACGCCACGGTGCGCTACGGCGTGGCGGAAAACCTGCACGGCGGCGACGAGATTGCCCGCTACCGGCGCCAGTGCCAGCCGGTGGGCCCCGGCCGCAAGCTGTTCAACACCGTGATCACCACTTTCAGTGACGACTGCGCCACGGTGAGCACCCAATTCCGGGACGGTGTCAGCGAGCGGGTGGGCCGGCAGATGCAGACCTGGGTACGCTTCGCCGACGGCTGGAAGGTGGTGGCCGCCCATGTGAGCGTGGACCTGAGCACCCTCTGATCCGGCCTTCGGGCTTCCCTTGGGGTATTACAATCCTCTAACATTCTCCGATCCATTTTTTGCGTCCCGGGGACCCTCATGCCCGAGATTACGGCGAAAGCCCTGAACCGGCCGCCGCTTGGCCTTCTGTTGCCACCATTATTGATCGCACTGTCCGTGGCCTTCTGGTGGCGCTACCACCCGCGCCCGGAGCTGCCGCCGATGACCGAACAGGCGCTGCTGCATCTGGCCGCCGACACCGACTTCCACAACCTGGACCCGACCCCGGCGCCGTTGCCCTGGGAGCATTACACCATTGCTCCCGGGGACTACCTGACCCACCTGTGGAAAGAGCAATGGCAGCTGCCCGCCGCCACCCTCTACCGTCTGATCGAGACCGCCGAGCACGGCGAGCTGCTCAACCGCCTGCGTCCCGGCCAGCATCTGGAATGGCGCGCGGACAGTGACGGCAACCTGCTGGCCCTGCGGCTATGGGAAAATGAGGCGCGCGGCTATCAATGGAATCTGGACGCGGACTCGATCCGTGCCCGGCCCCTGGAAAAAGCCCGCACCAGCCAGCGGGTCCGCATCACCGGCGTGGTGCAAAGCTCTCTGGGCGCCGCGCTGGCCGCCCAGCCGGCCCTGGCCGGCGCCGCCGGTTCGGTCAGCGCCCAGCTCGCCGAACTGCTGCCCCTGGGCCGTCAGGCCCGCCGTGGTGACCGCTTCTCGGTGCTGGTGGATGTGGAAAACCTGGAAGGCAGCGAACGCGCCTACTCCGCCAAACTGATGGGCTTCGAGTACCAGGGCGCGCGCCTGCGGGCCAGCGCCGCCCGCTTCGACGACGACCGGTTCTACAAACCGGATGGCACCAGCCTGCTGCCCAGCTTCTGGCGCCACCCGTTCCCGGACAAGCTCAGCTACCGGATCAGCTCACCGTTCAACCTGCACCGCCACCACCCGGTCACCGGCCGCATCAGCCCCCACTACGGCACCGACTTCGCCATGCCCGTGGGCACCGCCGTGGAAGCCCCGGCGGACGGCGTGGTACGCCGCGTCACCCGTGGCCTGCTGGCCGGCAACTATGTGGTGCTCGACCACGGCAACGGCTACCAGACCCGCTACATGCACCTCAGCAAGGTGCGCGTGCACACCGGCGACACCGTCCAGCAAGGCCAGGTGATCGCCCTTAGCGGCAACACCGGTCGCAGCACCGGCCCGCACCTGCACTACGAACTGCGCCTCAATGGCCGTCCGGTGAACGCCATGGAAGCGGCCCTGCCCACCAAGGGCCAACTGGCGAACGACGAGCTGACCCGGTTCCGGAACCAGTACGCCGCCTATTTCGATTTCCCGGCGCCGGGGCAGGGCGGTACCGAGGTGGCCGGTCGCGCTCAGTAGCGGCCGGGCGGCGGGCGTTCCGGTCGTTGCGGCCGGACTCCGTGGCCCAGGGTGTTGCCCATGCGATTGCGCAGTGCTGAGCGGCTGAACTGACCGATCCGGTTAGGCGTTTGCCGCACGATGTCTTCCGAGCCGAAGCTCGCCGGCGCGCCCCGCCGGGCGCCGTCGGAGGGCGTCATGCGCTGCTGCAAACAGTCCAGCGGCAGGGCACGATGCCCGTTCACCTCCACGGTTACGCAGGGGTATCCGGCCTCGACCGGTTCCGTTTTGTCGGCACCCGCCCGGGTGGCGGCCAGCCCTGCTAGCAGCATCAGCGCCACGGTGCTCAGCACGCTCCGCCGGCTTTTCCCGTATAGCCCCATCGCAACGCCCTCACTTTGGTGAACGCCGAGCCTGCGTTCTGAGGACGTCCACGGCAATGTCGAAGCCCGCACTTTCCGTGAACTTTTCATGACCGCTTTGCGGTTTCCCCGTTCTGAAACACTCTCTCTCTTTGTTGATCGGAGCATGTTCACTTTTCCCGCCGCGGATCGGTGACCACGGTCGGCAATCAGGTGGCCGTCGTCGGCGAGCGTTCCCCAGGCCGGCGGCGGCTTTTTTTTATTGATGAATTTTTGGTGACAAAGCTTCGGTCGTGGCGCTCGGGTGGCATCTTAAAAAGTGTTAACTGGATCACCGGTTTTGAGCCGGTGGATATTTCGGTGGCGGTCGTCGATCAATGGGGCCTTCGGGATGAACGACGCCGTGGCACCTTTTTTAGCGCCGGGTTTTATTCATGTTCAATGCGCACGGAAGAATGCCAGGTTTGATCGCAAGGGGGGAGGCAAGGCTGTTCGTCCTTCTATGGCTGAGCCTGCATCTATGGCTGAGTCCGACGACGGCGACGGCCGATGACGAATTCCCCGCGGTGGCCACCGTTACCATTAACGAGTACATCGTGCGCGGCAATACCGTTCTGGACAACCGCGACATCGAGCGCGCGGTCTATCCGTTCCTGGGCCCGGACAAAACCCTTGATCATATTCAGCAGGCCCGGGAGGCGCTGCAGAAAGTCTATCAGCAACGCGGCTACCAATCGGTGTATGTGGAATTGCCGGAGCAGAAGGTGTCCGGGGGTGTGGTCTATCTGCTGGTGACGGAGGTCACGGTGGGGCGGGTGCGGGTGGTCGGCTCACGCTACCACTCGCCGCTGGCGATCCGTCGGGACGTGCCGGCCCTGAGCGAGGGGGCGGTGCCGGACTTCGAACTGGTTCAGGAGCAGCTCACCCGGGTAAACCGTTCCGGCAAGCGCCAGGTCATGCCCCTGGTCAAGGAAGGACGGATTCCGGGGACCATGGACGTGGACCTGTCGGTGGAGGATCAGCGACCCTGGAACGCCAGCCTTACCGCCAATAACGATTACAGCGCGGACACCGAAAAGCTGCGCACCATCGCCACTCTCTCGCATGCCAATCTCTGGCAGAAGGGGCACAGCGCCTCGCTGACCTTTTTTACCGCGCCGCAGGATACCGACAACGCGGAGGTGTGGTCCGCCAGCTACGAAGCGCCCTTGGCGGAACGCTGGTCCACCCGCGTCAACGGCTATATCTCCGACAGCGACGTGGCCACCGTGGGTGGCACCAATGTGGTGGGCAAGGGCCACTCCGTCGGTGTTTCGCTGATCTACAGCCTGCCGTTCAACGGCACCTGGGGGCATTCGTTCTCTGCGGGGATCGATTTCAAGGACTTCACGGAATCCCTGGTCTTTGGTCAGAGCGAGGACGATGTGCCGTTGGAGTACGCGCCTTTTACCTTTGCTTATAACGGCTACTTCTTCACCGATCACCATCAGGGCTACATCAATCTCAGTGTGGTGACGGCTTCCGATGAGGTCCCCTCCTGGGGCAGCGGCTGGGAGGAGTTCGATGACAAGCGTTACCAGGCGAGCCCGGATTTCGCCCTGTTCAAGGCCGACGCCTCTCTGGAATGGCAGCTGGATGAATGGGTGCTGGCAAGCAAGCTGTCCAGCCAGTTCGCCTCGGGACCGCTGGTCTCCAATGAACAGTTCGCGGTCGGCGGCGCCGGCACGGTCCGTGGTTACCTGGCCGCGGAGCAGGCCGGTGATGAGGGCTATCTGGCCAGCCTGGAATTGCGTACGCCGTCGCTGGATAGCTGGTTTGGCAATCCCTGGCGATTGTTGCGTTTCCACGTTTTCAGTGAAGGCGCCTGGCTGAGACTGCAGGACCCGCTGCCGGAGCAGGACTACCGGTTTGATCTGGCCAGCGTCGGTGTCGGCGCCCGCGCTCAGCTCTGGGATTTTCTCAGCGGCTCCGTGGACCTGGGCTACCCGCTGCTGGAAACCGGCGATACGGAAAAATACGACCCGCGTGTTCATTTCAGCGTGACCGCGCGTTTTTAACCACCCGGGACCATCCAAACCACACGAATTACAGAGTTATCTTCGGAGTGCGACCATGCGACAACGTTTGCTCGTCTTTATCCTGTCCTGCCTGGGGGCGCTGGCGCCTTCCCTGGCACAGGCCTGGTGGCAGGAAGACTGGAGTTACCGGAAACAAATCACCATCGACACCACTTCGGCGGGCGCGGACATCAGTGAGCCGGTGGGCCGCATGCCGGTGCTGGTGCGCCTGCATACGGGCAACTTCAGCTTCGATGGGGTGCGAGAGAACGGCGCCGACATTCGCTTCGTCTCGGCGGATGACGAGACCGTTTTCAGCCACCGGATCGAGAGCTTTGACGCTCTGCTGGGCGTGGCCTACATCTGGGTGGATGTGCCGGAGGTGCAGGGCGGCGCCCGCCAGGACATCTGGATGTACTACGGCAACGCCGAAGCGCCGGCGCCCGGCGATAGCCAGATTTACGATGCGGACTACACCGGGGTGTATCACTTCGACGGCGCGCCGGGCGCTACGGCGAGCGATGCCACCGCCTACGGCAACGACTCCGATAGTCCGGTACCGGCCTCCACGGCTGGTGTGATCGGTCAGGCCGCCCGCTTCAGTGGCGAGCCGCTGATGCTGCCGGCGGCCCCGTCACTGGCGATTGGCGCCGGCGGCGCGTTCAGCTTCAGCGCCTGGATCAAGGCACCGCAGGCGGCCGGCGAGCAGGCCCTCTATCTGCGCCGGGACGCCGGCAACAGCTTGCTGATCGGCATTGATAACGGGGTGCCGTTCGTGGCGATCAACGGTCAGCGTGCGCGCGCCGGTCAGCCGCTGGTCGCCGATCAATGGCAGCATCTGGCGGTCACCGTCGGTGCCCAGGGCGTGACTCTCTATCTTAACGGCCAGCCGGCGGGTCGCATGGCCGTCGCCTTGCCGGCCTTCAACGGCGCCGCCGCCCTGGGCGGCGATCCGCTTGGCGATCAGGCGGCGGTTGATCCGGGTGCCATCACCGATGGGGCGCAAGGCGTCGGAGAAGACGGTTCCGGCGAGCTCGCCGCGGGGGCCGGCGCGGAAAGCGAGGCGCCCGCCACGGCCGCCGGCTTTACCGGGGCCATGGACGAGGTGCGCCTGTCCCGCGTCGAGCGTTCCCCCGCGCTGGTCCTTGCCAGCGCCCTGTCCCAGGGGCCGGGGGCAAGCCTGCTGACGTTCGGCGTCGACGAGGAGCAATCCGGTTTCGGCTTTGGCGCGCTGGGCTTCCTGCTGGCATCGGTACCGGTGGATGCCTGGGTCATCATCGGCGTGCTGGCGATCATGATGCTGCAAACCTGGGTAGTGATGTTCCAGAAGTTCCGCCAGGCACGGCGTACCGACGAAGCCAACGCCGAATTTCGCGAAGTTTTTGCCGGGGTCGGCACGCGGTTGGAAAAGCTGGCGGATGACCGGGCGCTGGCCGAGCGGCTGGAGTACTCCTCGCTGTGGCGCCTCTACCAGGTGGCGGTGCGCGAACTGCGGATTCGTCGTGAACAGGGCGCCGATACCGATCGCATTTCCTCGGAAACGCTGGAGGCGATCCGCGCGTCCATGGACGCGGTCCGCACTAATGAGAACCGAGCGCTGGGCCATCGGTTGGGGGTGCTCTCCAACGCCATCGCGGGCGGCCCCTATATCGGCCTGCTCGGCACGGTGCTGGGCATCATGGTGGTGTTTCTCGGCACCGCCATGGCCGGCAACGTGAACATAAACGCGGTGGCGCCGGGGATGGCCGCCGCGCTGCTGGCCACCGCCGCCGGCCTGTTCGTGGCGATCCCGGCGCTGTTCGCCTACAACCGCCTGAACGGTCGCAACCGCGACATCAGCTCCGACATGCGCGTTTTTCTGGACGAGTTCGTCACCCGCCTGGCCGAGCTGCGCGGTGCCGGTGCCGGCGTGACCCACCACGCCGACGACCGCACCGCCGGCACCCGACACGACGCCCTGGTGTAAGGAGAGCGACATGGCTTCAGTAAAAGCATCCATGGATGACGACGAGCAGGACGGTCCGGTCGACGGCATCAACATCACGCCCCTGGTGGACGTGCTCATGGTGGTGTTGGTGATGTTCATCCTCACCGCCACCGCCCAGGTGGCCGGTATTCAGGTGGATTTGCCCAAGGCCAGCGCGTCGGTGTCGTTGTCGGAGCCGAAGACCAAGGCGGTATCGGTGGATAACGATGGCCAGATTTTTCTCGACGCCTACCCGGTGACCCTGGATGAGCTCGAGGACCGCCTGCGTACGGAAAAGGCCACCAATCCGGATTTTCCGGTGGTGGTGCGCGGTGACGCGGCGGTGCAGTACCAGAAAGTGGTGGAAGTGCTCGACATCCTGCGTCGGCTGGAGCTTGCCCAGGTGGGCCTGGTGACCGGCAAACCGAAGAACTGACTGGAACGGATCCGACCGAGATGCCACACCAATCACGCAAATCGAGCCGGACGCGGACGGCGCGGCAGCGACGCCTCGCCGCGCTGGCCTGGCCGCTGGCGGTGTTGCTGGCGCTGGTGGTACTGGGCGTACTGCTGTGGCGATGGGCCCACGACAGCGCGGGCGTGCAACGGCAGGTCCCAAAGCCGGACATGATCGTGCCGCTACCGCCGCCGCCTCCGCCGCCGGAGGAGCAAACCGAGCCGGAACCGGAACCGGAGGAAGTGGTGGAGCCGGAGCCGGTGCCGGAGCCCACGCCGGTGGAAGAGCCGACGCCGGAAGAGCCGCCGTCCCCGTCCCAGGATCTCTCCGAGGCCATGCAGATCGATGGCGAGGCCCAGGCCGGCGGTGATGCCTTCAATATCGCCGCCGGCAGCGGCGGCGGTCGGGGCGGATCCGGCGCCGGCGTGGGGAATGCGACCTATGGTCAGTACCTGTCCTACGCCTTTCAACGGCGGCTGCGCGAAGACCGTGACATCCGGCATCTGAGCTACCGATTGGAGGTCAATTTGTGGCTCGACCCGGACGGCCGAGTGACCCGGGTACAGGTACTGGAATCCAGTGGTGACGAGGACGTGGACCGACGCATCGTCGCCGCTCTGCGCGAGCTCGAGCCGCTCGACCAGAAGCCGCCCGCGTCGCTGACGTTGCCGGTGCACATGTCCCTGCAAGGGCGCCGTCCGGGATGACCCGCCGGCCGCCCTCCCTAAGACTTCTTTCAGGAGCCGATAGCATGAACAGGCAAATTTCTCGCTGGACCCTGGCCGTGGCGGTGGCCGCCACGCTGGCCGGTCCGGTTCGGGCACAGACCCCGGAACCGGAGGCGCCGTCGGTGTCGGGCAATACCACGGTACACCTGATCCGCTTGCTGGTGGAGCAGGGCGTGATCACCGAAGGCCAGGCCCAGGGGCTGCTGGACCAGGCCCGCCGCGATGCGCTGGCGGAACAGCGTCGGCAGCCCCAGGTGCAGGAAGGCGATGTGCGGGTACCGTACATCCCGGAGACCGTGCGCGAAGGCATCCGCGAGGAGGTCAAGGAAGAGGTGATGGCACAGGCCCGACGGGAAAACTGGGCGGCGCCGAATACCGTCCCGGATTGGACCTCGCGCATCACCCTGTCCGGTGACGTACGAGTGCGCAATGAGTCCCGCTTCCTGGCCGACGACAACAGCAACCTGATCGTCGATTTCCAGGAGTGGAACGAGGATAAGTACGATGTGCGTCTTGACGACGATACTTTTCCGCCATTGCTGAACACTCGTAAGGATCGCGAGAATCTCATGCGCATTCGTGCCCGGTTCGGTCTGGAAGCGGAACTGGGCAAGCAATGGAGCGCCGGTGTGCGGCTGGCCACCGGCAGCAGCGACAGCCCGGTATCCACCACCCAGACTCTCGGCGGCGGGCTGAGCAAAAAGGACATCTGGCTGGACCGCGCCCATATCCGCTGGACACCGGGCGCCTGGAGCTTCACCGCGGGCCGCGCTGAAAATCCGTTTGTGTCCACCGATATTCTGTATTCCGATGAGCTGGCCTTCGATGGCGTCTCGGCGGCCTGGCGCGGTACCGGCATGGCCCGGGGCGGCGGCTTTTTCGGCACGCTGGGGGCCTTCCCATTGGAATATCTGTCCGATGACTTTCCCTCCGACGAACAGAACAAAACGGAAAGCGAGGACAAGTGGCTGTTCGGCGCCCAGCTGGGTGTGAACTGGCGCTTTACCGACCAGAATCGTCTGCTGGCGGCGGTGGCCTATTACGACTTCGACAATATTCGGGGGCAGCGTTCACAGCAGTGCTTCCTGTATCTGGATTACCAGACCTGCGACACCGACTGGTCGGCACCGGCCTTCATGCAAAAAGGCAACACCGTTTTTCTGTTGCGTGACATCGCCTTGGAACCCGGTAATGAAGCCGCCACCGCCCAGCCCCAGCTGGTGGGCCTGGCCTCGGAGTTCCAATTGCTGGACATCAATCTGCGCTGGGACACGTCTTTGTTCCGCGATTACCAGCTGCGCATGGCGGCCAACTATGTGCACAACCTGGCCTACGACGAAGACGAAATGCTGGAACATTCCGAAGGCCAGATTTACAACAACTTCGACTTTAATGGTGAGCTGGAAAGCGGGTCCGACGCCTGGATGCTGCAGGCCGCCTTTGGCGAAGGCCTGGATCTGAAGCGTTCCGGTGATTGGCAGATGTTCCTGGGCTACAAGTATATCGAGCCGGATGCGCTGCCGGACGGTTTCAACGATTCCACTTTCCACCTCGGCGGCACCAACGCCAAGGGTTACTTCCTGGGTGGTGCCTACGCCTTTACCGACCGGCTCTCCACCCGTGGCCGCTGGCTGAGCGCGGAGGAAGTCTATGGTCAGCCCTTCGCCATCGATGTGTTGCAACTGGAGCTCAATGCGCGCTTCTAAGCGAGGCGCGGGAGAAATGTCATGACCAATGCAAACCCAGGGCGGCGACCGGCGCCGCGGTTATTCGTGGCCGGCCTGTGCCTGGCCCTGAGCCTGCCGGGCCTCGCCCAGACCGGGCAAAGCCTGGAAGAGCGCCTGCGTGCTGAATTGCGCAGTAATCGGCAGGAGTTGCAAATGTTGCGCTCACAACAGGCGCAGTGGGAGGCCCGGGCGGCCCGTGCCGAAGCGGAGCGCCGCGCCGCCGAGGAGAAGCTGACGGCGATGCAGGCGCACCTGAGTGACAGCGAGAAGAAGCTGGCCACTCAGCGCCGCGCCAGCGCCGGCCAGTTGGCGGAAAGCCGCGAACGCAATCAGCAAGTGCGTGACGCCTACGACCAATTGCTGGGCATGGCCCGGGACAAGGAAGTGGAACGCCGGCAGCTGGCGCGGCGCGCTACTGAACAGGCCCAGGCGCTGGAAGCCTGTGCGGCACGCAATGGTGAGTTGTATCGCGCCGGGCGTGAAATTCTTGATGCCTACGAGAGTCTGGGCGCCGGTGGTCTGTTCAAACTACGCCAGCCGCTGGCGGCCTCCGCGCGGGTGGAATTTGAAGAAGGGGCGCAGGCCTACGGAGACCGGCTCTACAACAATCAGGTGGATGCGGTGGTACCGGATGCCGAGTCCAAACCGACACCCGACGGGGACCAGTAATGAGTGAAAAGCAGGACATTATCGAGGACATCGAGCTCGACGGCGTCGCCGCGCTGTTGCAGGAAGCGGGCTATCGCACCAACGACAGTGAACAGAACGGCACGCGGCAGTTGCTCAGCGCCAGCCAGGGGATCGGTTTCGCGGTACGCCCGGGCAACACCCGGGAGGGCGGAACCGGTCTGCTCGACTTTACGCTCAGCTGCGCTCTGCGCATCGACGGCGAGTTGCCGGAAGGCATGGTGACGGCCTGGAACCGGGGAAAACGCTTCGGGCGCCTGAGTGAGCAGGGAGATTTTCTGGTGCTGGAAATGGACGTGCTGGTGGCCGGCGGTGTCAGTCAGGGGTACCTGCGTACCGCCGTGGAGCTCTGGGACCGCCTGATGCGGGAATTTCTGTTGTTTCTCAGGAATTACACCGCACCCACCGGCTAACTGATGATCAGCACGCCGCCGGGCAGATCGCGCACGGTGGCGCCATGGACTTCGCGCACCAGTGCCGCGAAGTCCTGCAGCCGGTCCAGGGACAGGTAGGCTTGCACCGGGGTGCGGCCCAGGCGGTCATCGAGCAGCAGAATACGGCCCGGCCGGTAACGGTTCACTTCCTCGACAACCGCTGACAGGGGGGTCCCGTCAAAAACCAGCAGGCGCTCGCGCCAGGCGCTTACCCGGTCCGTGTTCACCGCCTTTACTCCGGTCAGCCTTTCCTCGTTGTACACCACCTGCTGAGCGGATTGCAGGCGCGCCCGGTCCTGCCCGTGGGCCACGGTCAGTTCGCCGCTCAGGCAGGTGACCTGCACCCGGCCGTCGGTAAAGCGCACATTGAAGCGCGCGTGCCGGGCTTCCACGCGGCCGCGCCCCGCCGCCACCGTGAAGCGCTGGCGGTTGGTGGTCGAGGTGGTCACCTCGGTTTCTCCGGCGCGCAGCATCAGCCCGGTGACGGTGTCGCCGCTTTTACGCAGATCAATACGGGTCTGGGTGTTCAGCTCCAGGGTGGCGGTGTGGGGGAGCACCACCCGGCGTTGCTCGCCGGTGGCGGTCCACAGATCCGCGCTCAGAACGTCGGCTCCGGGCCATAGATCCAGCGGGGAGCGCAGCGCCACCCAGCCGGCGCACGCGGCCACCGCCCCGCCCAGAAACGCCCGCCGGCTGAAGCCCGGCGCGCGGCGCGACGTGAGCGGCACCACCTTGTGCTGCTGCTCGGCGTCTTGCTGCTCGGCACGGGCGGCCTGTCCCATGCCCTGCCAGACGCGCCGGCAGTGAGAGAAGGCCCGGGCGTGGGCGGGGCTGCGCGCGCACCACTGGCGAAAGGCATCGCCGTCCGCCGCGGTGGCGCGACCGGATTCGAGCAGTATCAGCCATTCCCGGGCTTCTCGCTGGATCCGGTCCGCCTCCATCAGACCGGGATCATAGGGGTGGTTCATTCAGAGGGCCTTTTGCTTTTGGGTCCGAAACGTTGAACGTATTCACGATCGAGGCGCCGGCAACAGTGTTCCAATCCCGCGCGCAGTTCCTTTTCCACGGTTCTCAGAGACACGCCGTGGCGGGCGGCGATTTCCGCGTGGGGCACTTCTTCCAGGCGCGCGGCGGTGACAATGGCGCGGCGCCGGCGGGGCAGTTCCGACAGGGCGCGGCGGAACAGGCGGATTTCCTGTTCGCCCAGCGCTTCCCGGGCCGGGTCCGCCAGTTCGTCGGCCATGGCATACAGATCTTCAACGTCATCGAGTGTCATCAGTCTGGACTGCTTGCGTCGCTGTTCCTCCGCCACGTTCAGCGCGATACGAAACACATAGGCGGCCGGGTGTTTTATCGCCACGGTGCTGCCGCGCAGGGTTTCCAGGCGCAGCCAGGTTTCCTGCAGGGCGTCCTCCGCCAGTTGATGGGAACCCAGTCGTGTACGCAGCCGTTGCCGGAACTCCTCGTAGCGTTCGAGGAACAAATCGCGCAGCGGTTGTTGCAGCGTATCGGGCATGTCAGCGGCTCCCCGAGACGGGGCAGGGCGTCGCCGCTTCCGACGGAATCAACAATACCGTTACCGGATTGGGCTGGCCGGGCGGCGGCGGCGCCAGCCGACTGCCGGCCAGCGCCGCGCGAACCGTGTCGCCCCAGCGCGGCGCGTCGTCGGAATCCAGCACATGAACCCGTTCGACGGTGCCGTCGGCGGCGATCCAGAGCTGAACCGCCACGCGGATTCGACCGTATGCATCGCCAAGTCGCTGGCAAACCCGGTCGGCGAAGTGCTGTTGCAACCGGGCTGCGTAGAGGGAAGTTACCGGAACGGTGGCGGTATCGGTGGCGGCGGGTGCCGCCGGAGCCGGCACCAGGGTCAGGGCCGAGGGGCCGATGCGACGCGCCCGCAGTCCGGTGCCCACCAATAGCCGGGTGAGCGCCGCCATGGGCCTGAAATGTCCGCGTACCGTGCTGGATTTCTTATCGCTGGTCAGATCACTGGTCACCAAAATCGACACCCCCGTTTGTTCGCTGAATTGTTCGAGCGCACGGGACAGAGCCTGCGCGGGAACGTCGAATTCCCGTGCGTCGTCGTCGCCGAATACCGTGGTACCGATAAGCAGGGATCCAATTGCGAGAAGGCGCAATGTGGTTGAAACGGTCGCCCCAAAGCGTTTAACAGCGGCTACGGCCACGGCGCCAACGGTCCGGTCATGGATCGGGAAGAAACGGTTATGAATGCGCAGCTTCGCATTATGACGTGGAAGTATGTCGGAAATATTTCACGGCTGGCGCGTTTCGTCGGCTTTATGAATTTTCCATGAAATTGGTTCATTCCGCGGCGTTCCGGAACGTCTATGCCAGGAAGGCCGGCGATCATTGCCAGGTCGGCCGACCCTTTTCGTCCGCGTTGAGAGAACCCCATGAAGCTGAAGCATGCCGCCCCGCCGCGCCCGCCGGCGAAACGCCCCGGTGACGCCACCTTTACCCTCAAGCCGTTGGCGCGGGCGATGGCCCTGATGCTGGCGGTGGGCGCCGTACCGTTGGCCGAGGCCGGGTCGCGGGTGGCGGGTGCGGACTGGATGGCCGCCAAGGCCTCGGCGCGCGCCGCGGCCCAGGCGTCCGCCTCGGCGGTGAGTGGGCGCTCCCGGGCCGCCACCCTGGCGGAACAGCAGGCGGCGGCGAAGCTGCGTCACTCCATCGATAACCTGCGCCGCACCGCCGGCACCCTCGCCGCGCAGCGCGCCGCCCAGCAGGCGGCCCGCGAGGCGGCACGGCACGCCGCATCGAATATTCCCAACGGTCTGGCCGAGGGCGGGCTCAAGGTGGACGCCAATCCGGACACCGCCGGATGGCACAACGCGGAAGGGCCCAGCCAGTCGATCAAGGACGGTCACACCACGGTGACGGTGAAGCAAACCGGGGATAAGGCGATTCTCAATTGGGAAACCTTCAACGTCGGTCGCGACACCACCGTGGACTTCGAACAGCAATCCAATTGGGCGGCGCTCAACCGGGTCAATGATCCGCAGGCACGACCCAGCCAGATTCAGGGTCGCATCCAGGGTGACGGCACCGTCATGGTGGTGAACCGCAACGGTGTGGTGTTCAGCGGCTCCAGTCAGGTCAACGTGCGTAATCTGGTGGCCGCCGCCGCCGATATCAGTGACCAGCAGTTTCGTGAACGGGGCATCTACTTCGACGCGGAAGGCAGCCAGCCGGTGTTCACCGATGCCGCCGGGGATATCGATATCCAGGCCGGTGCGCGCATCACCACCCGGGCGCCGGGAGCCAGCACCCAGGGTGGCGGCTACGCCATGTTTCTGGGGCGCAGCGTCAACAATGGCGGCGAGATCGTCACCGACCGGGGCCAGACCACCCTGGCCGCCGGTGACGATTTCTATATCCGCAAGGGGCAGGGCACCGAACAGAACACCGCCTCCACCACCCGGGGCAACGAAGTGGCCGCCTCCCTGGACGCCGGCAGCGATGCCGGCCAGGTCATCAACGAGGGCCTGATTCTTTCTCCCGAAGGCGACATCACCCTCACCGGCCATGAGGTGCGCCAGCAAGGGGTGGCCGTGGCCACCACCAGCGTGGATGCCCGTGGCACCGTACACCTGCTCAACGCCGCCAGCGACGCTGAAGGCAGCGTCACCCTGGGCGCGGACAGCGTCACCGCCGTGCTTATCGACCAGGACAGCGGCACCGCCACGGACAGCCGTCGTCAGCAACTGATTGACGAGTCCGCGGACCAGGACCTGCTCCGCGACCAGATGACCGATGGCCATTTCGATAATCTGGCGGACCTGCCGGACCGCCGCGACCAGTCCCGGGTGGAGATCGTCTCCGGCAACGACGTGGTGTTCGAAAAAGACTCCCTGACCCTGGCCACCGGCGGCCAGGTCGCCGTGGCCGCCGCGGACCGGGTACGCCTGGAAAGCGGCGCCGAAGTGGACGTGGCCGGCGCCGTCGGCGTGCGCGTGGCGATGGAGTCCAACAATGTGTTGGTGGATGTGCAAAGTAATGAGCTGCGCGATTCGCCCTTCAACCGGGACAGCGCGGCGCTGAAGAACGGCGACGTGTGGCTTGATCGTCGTGACCTTATCCTGGTGCCGGCCGGCACCGGCGGTTACGAAGAAGACCGCTGGTACACCGCCGGTGGCCTGCTGGAAGTAAGCGGCTACCTGGACACCAGCGAACACTCCGCCCGGGAATGGGCCGCCGCCGGCGGCACCGTGCGCCTGCAAGGTAACGCGGTGATCAGCCAGAGCGGTTCCAGCGTCAATTTGTCCGGTGGCACCCTCAACGTGGAAAGCGGCTATGTGCGCCAGACCTGGCTGATGGGCGCCGACGGCAATGTTTACAACGCCGCCTCGGCGCCGGGCTATCTGCGCTACACCGGCGTCTACCGGGGCTACCAGCGTCACAGTGCGCGCTGGGGGCAGACCGATGCCTATTACAACCCGGCCGTGATCCGCGAGCGCCGATTGGAAAGTGGTTATGTCACCGGTCGCGATGCCGGTGAACTGATCGTCAGCGCCCCCACCGCGGTCCTTGAGGGCGACATCGATGCCAGCGTCTACAACGGCGAACGTCAGGACCGTCCCCGTGACGCCGGCCTGGACGGCTACCAGCAAGCTCAGAATCGCGTCGCCCTGGGCGGACGATTGCTGATCGGGAAATACGGCGTGCGGGGGCTTGCCGGCGGCTTCGAATCCGATGTGCGCATCGGCGACTTCGACGCCATCGCCGACCAGTTGGAACGGGATGGGGAACTCGGCGAGCGACTCAACACCGTCTGGCTGGATGCCGAACACCTCAACCAGCAGGGTCTGGGTGGCGTGGACCTGGTGTCCGCCGGCGCCATCCGCGTGGACAACGACCTGGCCGTCACCCCGGGCGGCTATGTCCGCCTGGCCTCCGGGCAAGTGGACGTGGACGCCACCGTTACCGCGCGGGGCGGTGACATTACGCTGACCAACATTATCGAGGCGTACAACAACACCGGTTCCCTTGTGCGTACCGCCCTGGAAGGCGCGGACGGCGAAACCCGGATGCGCCTGGGCGCCGAAGGCTTCCTGGATGCCCGGGGCCTGTGGAGCAATCAGCGCCGTGAACCATTCCGGGCTTCCCTGGCGCACCGCGATGGCGGTCGCGTCCAGGTCATTTCCAGCCAGGATGTCACCCTGGAGGCGGGCAGCCGCATCGACGTTTCCTCCGGCGCCGCCGTGGACGCCGACGGCAACCTGATGGGCGGCCGTGGCGGCGACATCACATTGAGCGCCGCCACCACGGTCAATGAAAACAGCGGTGCTCCGCGGAGCGGTGTGCTGACCCTGGATGGGGACCTGCTTGGTTTCGGCGTGGACGGCGGCGGCACGCTCACGCTGCGCACCGGGGAAGCGGTGGTGGTGGGCGGCGATGCCTTCGAAACCAGCGGGCTGCTGGCCGCCGGTGAAACGGCACCGGTGGACCTGACCTTGCTGGAGGAAGTGGTCATCGCCGCCGGCCAGACCCTGCCGTTCGACTATCAGTACCAACGCACCGTCGCCGTGCCCGGCGAGGCGCTCGGTGACAGCGCCATCACCATCAGCCCCACCAATACGCTGACCCTGGCGGCGGACTGGACCATACCCGAGTCAGCCACCGGCACCTTCCGGGTGCTGGTCGGCGGGACCGTCTATGGTTCCAACCAGACGGTGCCGGCCGGATCGGTGATCACCAATGTGGTGGGCGCCTCCATCGGCACCTTGCCTGCCGATTACATCGTGCCCGCCGATGCTTTCCCCAACGGCATTCCCGTGCAGCCCAGCCAGCAAACGCTGCCGGCGGGTACGCCCCTGCCCAACGATGTGGTGTTCGCCGCCGGGGAAACCCTGGCCGCGGGCAGCGTCTTGGGTCGCGATGTGCGGGTGAAGCCGGTGCTGCAACTGGCCGCCGAGGATTTCCAGCGTGGTTTTTCCCATTACGACGTCAACGGCCATAAAGGGGTATCCGTCGCCGAAGGCGAGCGCATTGATGTAACCCTGCCGGTATACCGCTTCCGATCGGACGCCGCCGCGGCGACGCAGCGTGACGATGCCCTGGAAGTATGGACACCGCCTCTGTACCTGCCGATGGCGGACCAGGACGAAAGAATGTCCCGGCGGCCGGGAGCCAGCCTTACCCTCAGATCAGAGGGCCAGGGCCGGCCCGGTGCCATTAGCGTGGGCAAAGATGCGGTTATCCAGGTGGACCCGGAGCAGTCCATTGTGCTGCGGGGTGGCCAGACCACCGTGGACGGTACCCTGAGGGCCCGGGCCGGGCGCATCGATATTCTCAACCCGTCCAGCGATGCTCAACTGCAGGCGGCGACGCCGGCTCGTTCCATCTGGATCGGCGAGAACGCGCTGCTGGACGTCTCCGGGGTTGCTCACACCGGCACCGACCTGAGAGGCCGTCGCTATGGAGAGGTACTGAATGGCGGGCAGGTGACCCTGGGCAGCAACCTGCCTGAGGAAAAGGTGGAGGGCCTTTATCCGGTCAACAATCAGTTCATCATTGTCCGGGATGGCGCGGTCATCGACGTGTCCGGCGCGCAGGCGGACCTGGATCTGGGCCTCGAAGGACCCACCACGGTATCCGGCGACGCCGGCGGCCTGGCGATGCGCTCCAATGCCGGGATCTACTTCGATGGTGAGCTGCGTGCCGAAAGCGGCGGTGATGGCGCCGCCGGTGGCAGCCTGGACGTGATGCTGGAAACCATCGCGTTGCCGGTGAACATCGGTGACGAACGCCAAACCGAGTTGCGTACCATCGTGGTTGGCGAGGGCATTGAGTCCGGTCTGCCCTCGGACCTGACCGCCGGCAAGGACGATTCCGCCCTGCGTTTCGGCCAGGCCCGGTTCGACAGCGAGGACATCGAGGCCTGGGGGGTTGATAGTCTGTCGCTGTGGGCCCAAGACGCGATCCTGTTCGAGGGCGACACCGGCCTCGACCTGGGCGGCAAGATTGAATTGTCCGCCGCCGTGATCGGCGCCGCCCCGGAAACCCGGGATATCCAGGTGGCGCTGGCCGCGCCCTACGTCAGGCTGGCCGGTCGTACCGAGCTGCCGACGGTCCCCGGCAGCAGCAACCAGCAAGGCACCGGTCCGTTCTTCGAGTTCGAGAATGGCCATATCTCACCGAATTCCACCCATGAGAGCAGCCGCTTTTCGGTGAGCGCGGACCTGATCGATCTGGGCCAGGGGGCGGTGACCTTCGGCGGGCATGGTACCCGGGGATTGCTCGGCGGCGGTGAAGCAGAGGTGGATTTGCCGGGCTTCGCGCGGGTGACCCTGGACAGCCGGGGCGATATTCGGATGGACAACGCCGTGCTGACCGCGCAGCACGAGCTGGAGGTGATCGCCGAGCGCCTCTATCCGGTTACCCACAGCACCAATAATGCCCTGCGAGTCGGTGATATCAATCCGGACATCGAAAACGCCGGCGACGCGGTGCTCAGTATCCGGCGGCGAGGGGAGGGGACCCCGGATCTGCCACCTTCGGTATTCGGTGCGCTGTATTTACTGGCACCGAACATCGAACAGAACGGCGCGGTGATGGCGCCGTTGGGGTTGATCTCGGTGGGGAAGGACGTCGTGAACACCGCTTTCGGAAGCGGGGCCAACCCGCCCTATGACGTCCGTAATGTGCACGTGGATGTGGCGCTAGGGGCAAACAGCATCACTTCGATCAGTGCCGATGGTCTGATCCTGCCCTACGGGTACACCACCGACGGCATCAACTACTACTACGACGGCGAAAAGGTTGAGTTTGACGACACGAATTCCGACGCCGCCCAGAGGCAGCGTACCGGCGGTGGCATCGTCTTCGATGTCGCCACTTTCCTCGCCCGGGAAGGCGCGGTGGTGGACACCTCCGCCGGCGGCGTGCTCCAGGGCATCGGATTCCGGTCCGGCCAGCGGGGTTCGGTGAATATTCTTGATACCGCCCTGGCCAATGCGGCGCCCTGGCACGCTGGCGACGGTGATGCCGAAGTGTATGCCATCGTCCCGGGCCACTACGGCGATGTGGCGCCGATCGACCCGGCCCTGACCGGGCCCGCCCGGGTGGGTGAGCGGATAACCATCGGCGCCGGCGTGCCTGGCCTGCCGGCGGGCACCTATACCCTGTTGCCCGCCGAATACGCCCTGATGCCCGGTGGGTACCGGGTGGAACTCGGGGCTTCCGAGCGTTTCGACCGGGGTGTTCGAAGCAGCGCCCCCGGGCTGTACGATGCCAGCGTTTATCTGGGGGTGGCGCATACCGGGCTGCTGGCCCGGCAGCCGCGCCGGGCCTCGATCATGTCCGGCGCCCAGGTACGCCGCTACGGCGACTTTGATGAGACCACGCTGACGCAATGGGTGCTGAACCGTCAGGCGGAGTTCGGTGCCGCCCGGGCGCCGTATCTGATTCCCGAGGACATGCGCAGCCTGACCTTCGATTTCGGTGGCGCGCGGGACGATGGGGAACAGGTCTTTCGTTTCGACGGGGAGCTGCGCAACCGGCAGGTCGAGGGCGGCGCCGGCGGCATGGTGGCGTTTACCGGCAAACCGCTGGAGGTGGTGGCCGAGAAAGGGCAGGGCGCGGGGGACCGCATCACCCTGGTGGACGACGACATCAACGCCCTGGGCGCCACTATTCTCGGTCTGGGGGTGAGCGCGCCGTCATTCGACGGCAGACTGGATTCCTACCGGGTGTCCACGGTGGTGCGTTCCGGCGCCACCCTGCGCGCGGGGACCGTGGTGCTGGGCGGGCAGGTCAACGGTGCCGATGACGTGGTGGTGGAATCCGGCGCCACCATCGACACCCGGGGCTTGGAGGCGGCGGGCTGGACCGCGGCCAACGGTATTGTTCTGGCTCCGGCCGAGGATCAGGCCCTGCTGGTGGTCGGCAATGATCTGATGACCTTCGGCGGCGCCAGCGGCGACGGCCGCCTGCGGGTCGAGGACGGCGCGGCGCTGTTCGGGGAAGGCTCGGTGGCGCTGCTGGCATCCGGCGGCGCGGAAATCGGTGATATTTCCCTGGGCGCCCGGGACCTGTTGCTGGGTGTGGAAGACATCAACGTGGGCACCGACGCGGCGCTCGCGCAGGCTGCTTCCGACGGTGTGCTGTCCTCCGGCTGGCGGCTGACTCAAAGTGTGCTCGACGGTCTGCTGCGCCCGGCCGACGGGCCCGGCATCGAAAGCCTGAGCTTCCAGGCCTCCAATTCCATTAACTTCATCGGGCCGGTCAGTCTGGATACCTTCGACCCGGGCACCGGCGAATCCAGCGCGGATCTGCGCTTTATCACACCGGCCATCTACGGCCTGGGTGGAGACGGGGACACCGCCACCATTCGCACCGAACGGTTCACCTGGAGCGGGCTGGGTTATATGGAAGGCGCCGACCCGGTGGCGGCGCAGCCGGGCCCGGTAATCGACGGCGGTGCCGGCACCGGCACGGGGGCCTTCCAGGTGGACGCCGATGAAGTGCTGTTCGGATTCAACGGGCCGCTCACCGATGAATCGACCAACCTGACCCTTGAGCGATGGATGCTGGGCTTCGCGGACGTGACCTTCAATGCCTCGGATCGCATCAGCAGTGAACGGGCCAGCCAGCTCTCGGTGTACCAGCGGGCGATCGGCGACGGTGACTATCAGGGCGGTAACCTGACGCTGAACGCGCCGGTGCTCACCGGCCAGGCACGCTCGGACATGACCTTCCGCGCTGGCGGTGATTTGACGGTGGCCAGACCGGAGGGCGCCGAACCGGTGGACCGGAGCGGCCTGGACCTGGGCGGGCGGCTCACCCTGGACGGCAACCGGGTGCGCATCGACGGCACCGTGGCGGCGCCCAGCGGGCATATTGAAATCCGCGCCGAGGAAGATGTGGAACTGGCGGCGGGCAGCGTCCTGGACGTGGCCGGCCGGGAAGTGACCTTCTTCGATGTGACCCGCCACAGCTTCGGCGGTGATGTGGTGCTGGAAAGTCGCCAGGGCGATGTACGCCAGGCCGCCGGCGCGACCCTGGACGTGTCCGCCCGGGGCAGCGACGCCGGCACCGTCAAGGCCTCCGCCGCCAACGGGCAGGTGGCTCTGGAAGGTGACCTGATCGCCCGCGCCGGGGATCAGCCGGACAACGGCTTCGAGGGCGGCTCGATTCAGGTGGAGGGCC
>CENV01076652.1_pt1 | contig 35301 bp, 29 predicted proteins | sample 530231 | NCBI WGS metagenome assembly CENV01 (sample SAMEA2619815, study PRJEB7988) | marine metagenome | biome: marine biome (ENVO:00000447); feature: surface water layer (ENVO:00002042); material: "saline water (ENVO:00002010), including plankton (ENVO:xxxxxxxx)" | depth 5 m
CTGCCCTGGGAGGCGGGTTGGCGCGGGGCGCCGTACATGAAATCTATCCTGCCCAGGTCTTCGACATTGCGGCTGCCGCCGGTTTTGTGACCGGGCTCAGCCTGCGGGCTGCGCCCCGTGCGCCGTTGATCTGGATACGGCACAGGCGCAGCGAGATCGAGGCGGGGACGCTCTACGCCCAGGGGTTCGCCGAAATGGGCGCGGCGGGCGACCAGCTCGTCGTGGTGCATGTGGACGATGTCGCAGATGGCTTGCGGGCGAGCCTTGAAGCACTGCGGTGTCCGGGGCTGGGGGCGGTGATTTTCGAAAGCTGGGGCACTTCGAAACATCTCGATCTCACCGCCAGCCGCAGGCTGTCGCTGGCCGCGCAGGAAAGCGGAGCCACGGGCCTGGTTTTGCGCGTGATGAGCGAGCCGGAGCCGAGCGCTGCCGCAACGCGCTGGCAGGTGGAGACGGCCCCGTCCTCCGATCCTCTCGGCATGCCCGGGCGGGCGGCGTTTTCCACCCGCCTGCTTCGCCAGCGGAGCGGGCCGTCCGGCTGGCGCTGGAATCTGGAATGGAACCATGAAACCCTTGGATTTGCACAAACCCAGGCGCTATCTGGCCTTGTGGCTGCCCCTCATCGTGACCGACCGATTGGTTCGCCTGGCGATCCAGGATGGGCGAAAGCAGGGTGACCACCCCCTGGTGGTCGTTGCCCGCAGGGGGAATATCCTCGCTCTGGTGGGGGCTGATGCCAATGCCCGCCGCCAGGGTTTGAGGCCCGGCCTTGCCTTTGCCGACGCAAAGGCGAGGGTGCCCCAGCTCGAAGTCGCCGAACACGACGAGACGGCCGATGCCGATCTTTTGGAAAGGCTGGCCGATTGGTGCGATCGCTATAGCCCCCTCGTCGCCGTCGAGCCGCCCGATGGCATCGTTTGCGACATTACGGGCGTGTCCCATCTGTTCGGCGGAGAGGCCGGGCTGGTTGCCGACATGGAAAACCGTTTAAGAGCCCAGGGCTTTGCAACCCGCATCGCCATTGCAGGAACGGCGCGCGCGGCCCGGGCGCTGGCCCGGTTCGGCAGGGGCGGGATCGTCCCGGTCGGGGCCGAGGCGCACTCGCTGGCCGGGCTGCCGGTCGAGGCGCTCGAAGCGGGGGAAAAAACCACTATGGGCCTGCGCCGGGCGGGGCTCACCTCGATAGCCGACCTCGCCGCCCGTCCCAGAAAGCCGCTTGCGGCGCGGTTCGGGAACGAAATGACAGCGATTCTCGCCCAAATCCTGGGCGAGATCGACCGGCCGATCACTCCGCGCCGTCCCTTGCCGGACTTTGTGGCCGAGCAGCGTTTTGCCGACCCCATCGGGCTCATGGACGATATCGTTTTCGCTCTCACAACGCTTTCCCAAAACCTCTGCAAGAGTCTGGATCGTCATGGACAGGGCGGGCGGTGCTTTGAGGCCGCGTTCTTCCGCGCCGACGGCAAGGTCACCCGCATCGAACTGCTCTCGGGACAGCCGCTCAAGGACGCGGGTGTGCTCACGCGGCTGCTGGAAATGCGCCTGGAGGCCCTGATCGATCCGCTCGATCCGGGTTTCGGGTTCGACATGATCAGGCTTTCGGTGCTGGCGGGCGACGATATGGCCGCAATACAGAGCGGGCTCGATGGCAAGGCGATGGCCTCGGGCGAAGTGCGCGATCTGATCGATCGGCTGAGTGCGCGGTTCGGGGCAGGATCGGTGCAGCGGTTTGTTGCCAATGACAGCCATCTGCCCGAGCGGGCGGCGCGCGCCATTCCGGCGATCTCGGATGAAAGCCCGAGCGGGGTATGGCGGAAAATGGGCCCGTTCGGTGTTCCGGCCCGCCCCCTGTTTCTCTTTTACCCGGCCCCCACCATCGAGGTGATTGCCGAGGTTCCCCATGGGCCGCCGCGCAGGTTTCAATGGCGGCGGGCCTGGTTCGATATCGTCAAGGCCGAAGGCCCCGAGCGCATATCTCCCGAATGGTGGCGCAAAACCAGCGATACGCGGGCGCGCGACTACTTCCGTATCGAGGATACGGCCGGGCGCCGTTTCTGGGTGTTCCGTTACGGGTTTTACGGCATCGGCACCGAGCCGGTGCGCTGGTATCTGCATGGAGTGTTTCCATGAGCTTTTATGCGGAACTGGCCACGGCCACCAATTTTTCCTTCCTGCGCGGCGCTTCGCACGCTCAGGACATGGTGTTGACCGCGCTGCTGCTCGGCCACAAGGGAATCGGGATTGCCGACCGCAATTCGGTGGCCGGGGTGGTGCGCGCCTTTGGGACCCTCGAGGATCTGCGTAAAGGGGTGAAACCTGTCGAAAAGCTGCGCGAGGGGTCGGGTCCGGGGGAATATGTTCTTGTCGACCGGCACCCCGAACTCGACCAGCCCTTTACCCTCGCCGAGCTTCAGGCACGGGCGAAAACCTTCAAGCTCGCGGTCGGGGCGCGGCTGGTTTTTACCGATGGAACGCCCGACATCATCGCCTATCCTCAGGATCTGGAGGGATGGGGGAAGCTCTGCCGGCTTTTAACGCGCGGCAACCGCAAGGCGAAAAAGGGGGAGTGCATCCTTACCCTTCCCGATCTGGTTTTCGCCGCGTCGGGGCTGAGCCTGATCGTGATGCCCGATGACGAAAAGCCGGGTCTGGACAAGGCTCTCAAGGAACTCTCGCGCGTCTCGGTTACCCTCTGGCTTGGGGCGAGCATGGGGCATCAGAGTAATGATCTGCGCCGTCTCCATCATTTGCGGCTTTTGGCACAGGCCCATGGAGTGCCGCTGATCGCCACCAATGACGTGCTCTATCACACCGCCGGGCAGCGCGATCTGCAGGATATTCTCACCTGTATCCGGGAGGGTGTAACGATTGAAACTGCCGGCACGCGGCTGGAGGTCAATGCGGAACGGCATCTCAAGACGCCTGAGGAAATGGAGAGGCTGTTTCAGCCATGCCCGCACGCCATCGCGCAGACTGAGACGTTTTTGCAGACCATCGATTTTTCGCTCGATCAATTGCGCTACCAATATCCCGAAGAACCCGTTCCCAAAGGCTGGTCCCCACAGGCCTGGCTTGAGGAACTCACCTGGCGGCGGGCCGAGCTGCGGTATCCTCAAGGAATTCCCTCAAAGGTCAGGACCCAGATCGAGAGCGAACTCGTTTTGATCGGGGAACTCAACTACGCCACTTATTTTTTGACCATTTACGACATCGTGCGCGTGGCCCAGGACAAGAGAATTTTGTGCCAGGGGCGTGGGTCGGCGGCCAATTCGGCCGTGTGCTACGCCCTGGGTATCACGGCGGTGGACCCGGCAGAGCACCAGTTGCTGTTCGCGCGCTTTCTATCCAAAAACCGGGGTGAGCCGCCCGATATCGATGTCGATTTCGAGCATGAGCGGCGCGAGGAGATCATCCAGCATATCTATGAGACCTATGGCCGTCATCGGGCGGGAATTGCGGCGACGGTGATCAGCTATCGCCCGCGTTCAGCCATTCGTGAGGTGGGCAAGGCGCTGGGGCTGACCGAGGACATCACCTCGCGCATCGCCTCGACGGTCTGGGGGAGCTGGAGCGGGGTCGGGTTGCCGGAAAAACACATCAAACAGGCCGGTCTCGATCCGGACAATCCCAATATCTTGCGCGCCATGAATCTGGCGACCAGGCTTTTGGGTTTTCCGCGCCATCTCTCCCAGCATGTGGGCGGGTTCATTCTGACCCAGAACAGGCTCGATACCTATGTGCCCATCGCCAATGCGGCGATGGATGATCGAACCTTCATCGAATGGGACAAGGACGACATCGATCGGGTCGGCATGCTCAAGGTCGACGTTCTGGGCCTGGGCATGCTTACCTGCATCCGCAAGGCGTTCGACCTGATCGCGCTCCATCACGGCAAAAGATATGAACTTGCCGATGTCAGCGCGGCGGACCCTGAAAGCGCCGAGGTCGCCGGGGTGTTCGAGATGCTGGAAAAGGGCGATTCCATCGGCGTGTTCCAGGTGGAAAGCCGGGCGCAGATCAACATGCTGCCGCGGCTTAAGCCGAAGAAATTCTATGATCTGGTCATTCAGGTGGCGATCGTTCGGCCCGGCCCGATCCAGGGGGATATGGTCCATCCCTATCTGCGGCGGCGCAACGGGGAAGAAGAGGCCATTTATCCTGAACCCGGGCCGCCGCACGACAAGGATGAATTGCGCAATGTCCTGAAACGCACCCTTGGCGTTCCGCTGTTTCAGGAGCAGGCGATGCAGATCGCCATGGTGGCGGCCGAGTTCACCGATGTCGAAGCCAACGGGTTGCGCAAGGCCATGGCGACTTTCCGCCATAATGGCACGATCGGCGAGTTTGAAAAGATGATGGTTACGCGCATGATCGCTCGCGGCTATAAGCCCGAGTTTGCCCAGAGATGTTTTAATCAGATCAAGGGGTTCGGCGATTACGGCTTTCCCGAAAGCCACGCGGCGAGCTTTGCCAAGCTGGTGTATGTGTCGGCCTGGATCAAGAAATATTACCCCGAGGTCTTTGCCTGCGCGCTGCTCAATTCACAGCCCATGGGGTTTTACGCCCCGGCCCAGATCGTGCGCGATGCGCGCGAGCATGGGGTGGAGGTGCGGCCGGTCGATGCCAATTGCAGCGCCCATGACAATGGTCTGGAAGAGACCCCCGATCCCTATTGCGCCTTGCGGATCGGGTTTCGCCAGATCGACGGCTTCAAGAAAGACTGGAGCGAAAGGCTGGTGGCGCGACGGGGCGGAAATTACGAATCGATCGAGGATCTGTGGCAGCGCTCGGGCGTGCCGGTGCGGGCGCTGACGCTGCTTGCCGATGCCGATGCCATGGGGACCATCGGGCTCGACCGGCGCGAGGCGGCCTGGCGGATCAGGCGTTTACCGCAGGACGATCCGCTGCCCCTGTTCGCTGCGGCTCAAGGGCGCGAGTTGGGGGAGGAAGACGATATGGACCTGCCGGAAATGGCGCTGTCCGAACATGTGATTGCCGATTATCAGACAGCCCGGCTCTCGCTCAAGGCCCACCCGATGGTGTTTCTGCGCGAGCAGTTCACGGCTGAGGGCGTGCTCAGTTGCAAGGGGCTCGACCATGTGCCTGACGGCAGGATGGTCAAGGTGGCGGGAATTGTTCTGGTGCGGCAAAGGCCGGGCAAGGGCAATGCGATTTTCATGACCCTCGAGGATGAAACCGGAATTGCCAACGGGCTGATGTGGTCTTCCCGGTTCGAAAAATACCGCCGCGAAATCATGGCGTCACGCCTCGCGGTGATTGAGGGGCAGTTGCAAAAGAGCAAGGAAGGCGTGATCCATGTGATCGCCAGCGCGGTGCACGACCGGTCTGATCTGCTCGATGCGCTGGCGATATCCCACCGCGCCAACCCGCAATTGACGGGGGCCGACGAGGCGACCCATCCCGTGCAGCAACGGTCGCACGGCCACCCGCGCAACAGGCGCGTCGTGCCCAAGTCGCGCGATTTCCATTGATCTGTGCGTGGGGCAAAGAGCGAGAAGAGGGGCCGGTTGCCGACGTATTCGCGGATCAAGGCGCCTCATGGGCCCGCCACGCGAACGGTGCTAAGAGGGTTTCGAGAATAAGTGGATGCCACTTATTGTGTTCGGAAATGCTCTAAGCGCGTTGCGAAAATCAGGGAGACCGCACTTGGCAAAAATTGTCGGAGTGTTCAACGGACAGGACATCCATGAGGTGGTTCTGACCTCTCAAACCGGCGTTTCGGTGGCGATTTTGACCTATGGCGCGCTGATCCGCGATTGGCGGGTGCCGGTGGCTGGCGAAATGCGGCCGGTGGTTCTTGGCTTTGATGAGTTCAGTTCATACCCCGACCACAGCCCATATTTCGGCGCCATTGCCGGAAGGGTGGCGAACCGGATCGGCGGCGCCCGATTTACGCTCCACGGTGCGGTCTACGATCTGCCGGCCAATGAGGGCCCCAACCATCTCCATGGCGGGCCTGAAGGCATCGCGCATCAGATATGGCGGATTGCCGAGGAGAGCGAAACGAGCGTTACGCTCACGCTTTTCAGCCCGGATGGCGCGATGGGCTATCCGGGCGATCTCGAAATTGCAGTCACCTACAGGCTCGAGGGCAACCGGCTGGAGATCGATTTTGCCGCTGAAACCGATAGACCGACCCCGGTCAATATCGTTCAGCACAATTATTTCAACCTGATGGGCCGGGGCGATGTTCTCGACCATCGTCTGTCCTTTGCCGCCGGCGCCTATACCGAGCTTGGCGAGGGTCAGATTCCGACGGGCGCCATTTTACCGACCAAGGGCACCGAACTCGACTTCCGGGAGGCGCGCACGATGCGCCAAACCGATGGGAGCGGCCAGAAGATCGACTGCAATTTCGTCCTCGATACACGACGCGACCAGACCGAGCCCGTGGCCATGGCCGAAGCGCCCGATGGTTCGTTGACGCTCAGGATTTATACCGATCAGCCCGGACTGCAGGTTTATAATGGCTGGAAACTCGACGTGGCTGTTCCCGGGCTCGACGGAGCGCAATACCATGCTTTCAGCGGCCTTTGCCTCGAAGACCAGAATTTCCCCGACGCCATCAATAATCCGCACTTTCCAACACCGGTGGTGACACCGGAGGAACCTTATCGGCATTGGTGTGCAATTGAGATTGCCTAGAATCAATCGCTGTTGGACCTGGTGTCGATGAGCGCTGAGGGTTCGGCGTGCAATAGGCTTGATCAAGAAAGCACGGCGGATGCGACCGATCCTGTAAACCTGCCTTGCTGAGCAAAAGCACTCGCCAACTGAGGCGGCGATCAACACGATGAAACTCGCCCCGAAAATGGTGCGCATCACACGAACAATGAGCTTTAACGGCAAAGCGCAAAATGGCGGATGTAGCTTTGGGGGGCGGTAGTCCCGATTGCTGCATATGTCGGCCAGCATTCCTGGATTGAAAGCAGCGCGATCGGCCATCGCAATATCGCTCTGAGACCCGGCGCATTTATGGCACAGTTGGTCACACTTTTGGGCGACACGGCATCCCGGCGTTGCACCGGTTGGGGCTGTGAAGTAAGTGCAGCGGTCAGTCACGATGAGAGAAATCTATGCGTCTTGCGATCTTTGGAACCGGTTATGTCGGTCTTGTGACCGGCGCCTGCCTTGCCGATGTCGGCCATCAGGTGCTCTGCGTTGATGTGGATGCCGACAAAATTGCGCGTCTCAATGCTGGTGAAATCCCGATTCATGAGCCGGGACTTGACGAGGTCGTGGCCCGAAATGTCGAGATCGGCACACTCGAATTTACCACAGACATTGCAGGGGCCGTGTCTCACGGCCAGGTGCAGTTCGTTGCCGTGGGCACACCGCCCGACGAAAGCGGCGCTGCCGATCTGCAATATGTCCTCGCTGTCGCCGAATCCATCGGCAAGGCGATGGACAGGCGCAAGATCGTGGTGGTCAAGTCCACTGTCCCGGTCGGAACCAGCGACAAGGTGCGGGTCAGATTGGCCGAGGTTCTGGCGGCTCGGGGGTCTTCGCTCGAATTTGACGTGGTCTCTAATCCCGAGTTCCTGAAGGAAGGTGCCGCGGTCAACGATTTCCTCAAGCCCGACCGCATTATTGTGGGAACGGCCACCGAGCATGCGCGCGAGGTGATGAAGGAGCTTTACGAACCTTTCAACCGCAATCACGACCGCACGATCTATATGGATGTCCGCTCGGCGGAACTGACCAAATATGCCGCAAATGCCATGCTTGCGACCAAGATCAGCTTTATCAACGAGATCGCCAATCTTGCCGAACGGCTGGGGGCCGATATCGAAGAGGTGCGCCGGGGCATCGGGGCCGATCCGCGTATCGGGTATCATTTCATCTACCCTGGGCTGGGCTACGGCGGCTCGTGCTTTCCCAAGGATGTGCAGGCGCTGGGACGCACGGCAATTGATATCGGTTATGATGCACCCCTGATCGCTGCCGTCGAAGCTGTAAATAACCGTCAGAAGACCACATCGTTTGACAAAATGGCCAGCCATTTCGGTGGCGCTCCAGGTCTTAAGGGTAAGCGGATCGCAATCTGGGGATTGGCATTCAAGCCCAACACCGATGACATGCGTGAAGCGCCATCCCGCGTGCTGATTGAAGCGCTGTGGTCGGCCAGCGCAACCGTTGTCGCTTACGATCCCGTCGCCATGAACGAGACTGCGCGGATCTATGGCGAGCGCGACGATCTCATTTTGGCCAAGGACAAATACGCGGCGCTCGACGGTGCCGATGCCCTGGCCATCTGCACCGAATGGCAACAGTTCCGGGCGCCAGATTTCGATGAAATGGCGGAGCGGTTGGCAACGAAACTGATTTTCGATGGCCGCAACATCTATGCCCCTGACAGGCTGAGCCGCGACGGCTGGACCTATATCAGCGTGGGGCGCGCGCCGGTTTATCCGCAGCTCGAAGCTGTCGAGAAGGTTTCGTGAAAGTCCTTGTCACCGGCGCTGCCGGCTTTATCGGCTATCATGTTGCCCGGCGGCTCATCGAGCGCGGCGACAGCGTCGTGGGGTTCGACATTGTCAATGATTGCTACGATCCGGCGCTCAAAAAAGCCCGCCTTGCCCAGCTCGATGAACTCGATCGCACCCAAGGCGCCCAATACCGCTTCATCCGTGCCGACCTGGCTGATCGGGCCGCAGTCGAGGCGGCGTTCGCGGGCGAAGAATTCGATAGGGTGATCCATCTCGCCGCCCAGGCTGGCGTGCGCTATAGCTTGGAAGATCCGCACTCCTACGTGCAATCAAACCTCGTCGGCTTCACCAACATTCTCGAAGCCTGCCGGCACAATGGTGTTGGCCAGCTTACCTACGCCTCGACCTCATCGGTTTATGGGGCAAACACCAAAATGCCGTATTCCGAGCATGATGGCGCCAATCATCCGCTGCAGTTCTATGCCGCAACCAAGCGCGCGAACGAGTTGATGGCCCATTCTTACTCGCATCTGTTTGCACTGCCGACTACGGGCCTGCGCTTTTTTACCGTTTATGGCCCCTGGGGGCGACCCGATATGGCGCTGTTCAAGTTCACGCGCGCCATCCTCGCGGGCGAGCCGATTGATGTGTTCAATCACGGCAATCACACGCGCGATTTCACCTATATCGATGACGTCGTCGAAGGTGTGATCCGCGCGTCCGACACTCCAGCCACCCCCGATCTCGATTGGGATACCGCCGCGCCCGATCCGGGCCGCTCGAACTCTCCTTTCCGCATTTTCAACATCGGCAATTCCGATCCGGTCAAGCTCGCCGATTATATCGATGCGCTCGAAGAGGCGCTGGGCAAAAAGGCCGTTCGCAATCTCCTGCCGCTGCAGCCCGGCGATGTGCCCGATACGTTTTCCGACACCACAGAGCTGACCGCCGCCACCGGTTATCGTCCTTCCTCTTCGGTGCGCGAGGGCATAGGCAAGTTCGTTGCGTGGTATCGCGCGCATTACGGCGAGTAGGCGAAAGCACGACGCAGCGGTTTTCCAAAAGGTGTTGTTTTTGTTCCTTTCCGCGTGTCGAGGATGACCGGAAAGGACGCAAGTTGGGCGATGACGCCCCGTTAATGTCAGCAAGGCGCCCTTTGGCGAGTTGGGGGCCGTCAACCCCATGTTCTTGCTGCCCGAAGCGCTCAAGGCGCGCGGAGCTGAGATCGGCAAGGGCTGGTCCGGTTCGCTCACAATGGGGGCAGAGCAGTTTTGCACCAATCCCGGCATTGCTGTGATCATCGCCGGACCCGCAGCCGATACATTCGTTGAAACGGCAAAGGCCGCGCTATCAGAGGTCGGTCCCCAGAAGTCTATGCGCTGCAAGGCGTTAGTCTGAGCTAGTTCGAACCGGCCTACCCGGCAAGTAGGCTATCAGAAGGTCACTCTGCGGAGCACACGTCAGCTTGAAGGGCTGGCCTCAATCGCACGTTGACTCATTGTCTTCACGGCCTGAATCCCATCATGAAGGTGCCGTGATCTGCATCTCTAGCCGTTTGCGGGTCAGCTTCGGCGCTTGCAAATGCCCCGAAATAGGGCGGATCGACGAAAGCGCTAACTTGCTTCTATGCACACGTTGCGAAAAACTCTTAGTGGCCGCGCCTGATGCAGCTGAAAGGTGATCTCGCGCAAGCACAAAAGCCGGAACACGATAGTCGCAAAACGGGCAGTTCTCTAGGAGGCACTCGATTGCGTCGCCTTGCAAAGAATGCATAGGCCAATACTGCGTCCTCCTTGGCGTCTGTCATTCCCAACCTCGCTGGCATTGCCAATGAGAGCGTGAAGTGGTAATACCACTGAAGATGTCAGGAGGAAGGCATGGAGAATACCGTTCGCAAACCAGTAAATGGCTATGATCGCGTAATCACATTTTTGCGTGACCAGCTGCTGAGCGGCCATTTGAAGCGTGGAGATGTCTTGCTTCCCGAGCGCGAGCTGTGTCGCGTTCTCGACGTTAGTAGGCCCGTCCTGAGAGAGGCCTTGCGTGCGCTGGCAATAATGGGGGTGATCGACATTCGACATGGAGTGGGATCAGTTGTCTCTTCACCCGACATGACGGTTCTGGGCGATTTCTTCAGCTTCGCGTTGGCTGATGACGCAGATGCCGTTGAAGAAGTTGTCGAGGCGCGCATTGCAATCGAATGCCAGGCCGCACGGCTAGCCGTGTCACGCGCTACCATCACTGATTTCGAGCGAATGAGGCGTTTCGCCGATGTTATCGCGCGCACAATTAGCGACCCAGTGGCTGGTGCACGCGCCGATTACGACTTCCACAGAGCATTGGTTGATTCCAGCTCTGCGTCCGCCCTGAAAACCATGTATGTGGCGGTCGCCGATTTGCTTCAGCGCTCGCACGCAGACCGTCGCGCGTTGGTCAGCGCTGACGAGGCGGTTCAACAGCAGGTCGTCGACGACCACTACAAGATCCTCAGAACGCTTACCGAAGGCGATGCCGACGCTGCGGAACGGGCTGTTCGTGAACACTTCGAGATCGGTCGGCGCATCCGAATGCAAATGTCGATCTCAAGGTCATAAAAAATCATTCAATTGCTTAAACAGGAGGAAAGCATGAAAATCTCTGGAAAACTTGGTCTTGCGGCTGCGTTTGTCGTCGCAACGAGCGTCCCCACAATGGCTGACGATGTTACAATTAGATTGGGACACGTCGGCGCCCCGGTCAGTCCGCAACAAACCATAGCCGATTTGTTTGGTGAGAAGGTGTCCGAATACAGTGATGGGTCGGTCAGCATCCAGATCTTTGATTCAGGAACGCTCGGAAACGAGCGCCAGCTCCAGGAAAGCGTGCGCAGCGGTACGCTCGATATGACAATTGCAGGCACCTTTTCTTACTTCGTGCCGTGGGCCGGAGTGCTAGAGGCGCCGTTGCTCTATTCGAGCTTGGATCATTTCACGACCTTTTACGGAAGCGAAGACGGTCGTGCGCTGATGGAGGCTTTCGAAGCCGAGGCCGAAGTGAAGACACTGTTCGTGGTCCCTCACGGCGGATTCCGATACATCACCATGAATGACGTTGAAGTGACCTCTCCTGAAGATCTGCAGGGTGTAAGAATTCGCAACCCTAACGTCCCATCATTCAACGTTATGGCAGAGTCTGTTGGTGCAGTGCCGACACCAATTGATTTTTCTGAGCTATACGTCGCTTTGCAGCGTGGTGTGGTTCAGGGTCAGCATAACCCTGTAGGAAATATCGTTGGGGCGCGTCTTTACGAAGTCCAGGACTCGCTCTCAATGGTTCCATGGGGAATTTCTCCTCATATGGTTTCAATGAGCGAGCAGGCTTGGGAACGGCTGGACGAGGATCAGCAGACTGCTGTCGAACGGGCAGCGGCAGAAACGGCGATGGAATACCCCGCAATCGCTGTAGAGGAAGAGGCCGAGCTTCTCGCCCAAATCGAGGATGAGATCACCATCATTCGCCCAGAACAGATCGATCTCGATAGTTTTGTTGCGGTCTTTAGCGATACTGGGTTGCCGGCGCTCAAGTCTGAGTACGGCGAAGAAGCAAGCAATTGGCTTGACGCGATCGAAGCAGCACGCTGATCCAGAAGCGGAGGGCTCCCACCCTCCGCTAACCCTTGGGCAAAGAAATGTCACCCGAAGCACTTCTCGTAATGGGCGGGCTGATCGCTCTCATATTGAGCGGTATTCCTATTGCAGTCGCCCTTTTGATTTCCGGAGCGGCTGGCTTGTGGCTGCTCGACTTTCCAATGCTGATCGTTCTGCAGAGGTTCACCGCAGGTGCGGAGAGCTTCGTTCTACTTGCCATCCCGTTTTTTATTCTGACCGGCGCGATTATGGACGCCGGTGGTATCTCGCGGCGGCTCATCGCCTTTTGTGACTCCTGTGTCGGGTTCCTGCCTGGCGGCTTGGCCAATGCCAATGTCGGCGCGTCAATGGTATTTGGAGGCATTTCTGGTTCTGCGGTCGCCGATACTTCGGCCGTGGGGTCAGTCATGATCCCTGCAATGGAGCGGGAGGGCTATTCTCGGGTTTATAGTGCTGCGATAACCGCTGCCACGTCTCCCGTAGGCATGATCATTCCACCATCCATTCCATTGATCGTGTGGAGCTTTATCTCGGGCCAATCGCTCAACGAGCTGTTTCTCGCGGGTATCGTTCCGGGCATCTTGATCACCCTCGGTATGGCCCTTGTCAGTACGTGGATTTGCCAAAAGAGGGGCTATCAACGCGGATTTCGTCCATTTCGGCCGCTGTATTTCCTGGCGTCGTTGAAAGACGGGCTACTTGCGATCGGCGCCCCCGTTATCATCATCGGAGGTATACTGAGTGGTGTTTTCACGCCCACGGAGGCATCCGTTGTTGTCCTTGGCTATGCGCTCGGCGTGAGCCTGCTCATCTATCGGGAAATACCTTTGGCGCGCCTCGGCCGCGTGGTTCTCGATGCCGGCGTCACCACTGCATCGATAATGTTCATAATCTGTGGCGCCACGGTTTTTTCCTTCTTCCTCACGGTGGCAGGCGTGCCCGCAGAGCTCGGCAACCTCATCCTCAGTGTCTCGGATACGCCACTCGGTTTCATTGTCGCTGCGGCGGCACTGATGTTTGTCCTTGGCATGTTCTTGGATACCACGACAACTATCCTGATGGCCGGGCCGATCATTATCCCGCTTTTCGCTCAAGTCGGCGTGGATCCACTTGTTGCAACCATGGTCATCATGGTCGTGCTTGCTATCGGTCTGATTACGCCTCCTGTTGGCCTTTGCCTCTTCGTTGTTTCGTCAATTACGCCTGTCAAAGTCATGGATGTCGCCAAGGAGTGCATACCATTCATCTTGGTAATGCTCGCCGTTGCGGCATTAATCTGGATTTTTCCGGGCCTTGTGACGTGGGTGACTGCATGATCCGCGTTGGGACAGTTCTCGCATCGACCTGCAAAGTTCTGGCAGTCTTGCTCTCAATTTTCACGGTGGCGGCGCTCGTTGCCATGTTCGCTGCCCTCGGCATACAGATTGTGTCACGAAATTTCTTCAGCACGTCGATACTCTGGCTTGAGGACATTCTCCTGCCAGGATTCATCTTTGTCATCTTCAGTGGCATCGCGCTGGCATTTCGTCATCGATCGCATCTCGCCACCACCATGCTGGCTGACAGTTTACCTCAAGGTGCCTCGCGCGCCCTTGCAATACTCGTTGACGTTCTTGCGGCATTGACGATGGCAGGTGTGGCCTGGATCGGAGTGCAGTTTGCGCAAAACGCATTCGGCCAGTTTTCACCGGTCCTTCGTCTTCCAATGGGATGGGCATACCTGATTATCCCATTTACGGCAGTAGCGTCGGTCCTCTTCATTCTCGAAAGCAATCTAACCTTGACGGACAAACCCCAATGACGACATCACCGACGACCTCCCATCCGCTTGTTGCGTTTATCGGGGCAGGTGTCATGGGGCGCCCCATGATCGCCAACCTCAAAAAGGCCGGGTTTCCTGTAAGGGCTTTCGACCAAAGTCCCGCAGCGATGGACAATTTGCGGAGCGGCGGAGTGGAGGTGGCGACTGATGCGAAATCCGCTGTCGAGGGTGCTGCATTTGTCATAACCATGCTCCCTGATACCCCCCACGTCCAAAATGTACTCTCTGGCGAGAATGGAGTGGGAGACCATCTCGCGCCAGATTGCGTGGTCATCGACATGAGCACAATTTCAGCTTCCGGCATCCAGGCCATCGGAAAGCTGCTGGAGGGAAAAGGTATCGCGCTCGTAGATGCGCCGGTCAGCGGCGGTGTCAAAGGTGCAGTAGCAGGCACGTTGTCCATCATGTGTGGTGGTTCATCAGAGGCCTTTGAACGCGCCCGACCGGTGCTTTCGGGCATGGGGACGACCATAATTCACGCGGGTGAATTAGGGATGGGACAGGTCTTCAAGATGTGCAATCAGTTGATGGCGGGCGTGCATATTCAGGCGATGTGCGAAGCCTTTGCGCTCTGCAGATCCCAGGGCGGCGATCTAAATTTGTTGCGGGAGGTTCTGGCGGGTGGCGCGGCGGGCTCTTGGATGTTGGATAACCTCGGTCCACAAGTCATTTCCAAGGACGACAGCGCTGGATTCAGGATTGACCTCCAGCTTAAGGATTTGCGACTTGCAGGAGAGGCTGCATTCGAAAAGGGCCTCGCGTTGCCAGGGCTTGCTATGGCCACGGCCCTTTATCTTGAAGCACGTGCACACGGAGAAGGCTCCAACGGCAACCAGGCCTTGTTCCGCACGTATGACCGTCTGACCAATCAGCTCGACTCCTGAGCTTGCTTAATTCCGAATGAGAGATTGATTGATATGAATATTACCGTTGGCTCCGACCACGCAGGCTTTCCAATGAAAGCTGAACTGGTGTCTTTTATCGAGAGCTTGGGACACACCGTCACCGATATTGGATGCGACAGCACCCAACCGGTAGATTTTCCGGATATAGCTGAAAGGGTTACCGCGCGCATCAGAACGGGTGAGGCAGAACGCGGCGTAATGATTTGTGGAACGGGCGTCGGAGCTGCGATCGCAGCCAACAAAACGACCGGAATCCGCGCGGCGGTCGGTCATGACGTTCACTCCGCGCGCCAATGTGTGGAGCACGACGATGTAAACGTCCTATGCATAGGAGCGCAAATTGTCGGACCTTGGCTGGCCAAAGATCTTGTGGATGCGTATCTGAAGGCGAAATTTTCCACTAGTGAAGAGTTTCAGCGTCGTGTCGCGAAACTCCATGAAATGGATCGTGGCAGGTAGACGCGAGTCCCTGACCTGAGCTGGCTGGAACTCAACTGCCCATCATCGGCACCGATGCCCAACCCGCAAAATATCATCGAAATTTGACCGCGACCAGTAACCCTAATCGAGCAATTGTCTCGTTTCGTTCACGGTCGACGTGACGCCCGTCAACGACGCTCCTCAGGCCCAAGATGATACGATCACGGCCAGACTTGCCCGCTCGACATTGCCTTGGCTCGCGGTAAATGTCTCTCCACACCAGCTTAAAACAGCTGCGTTTGTAGATCATGTGGCAAGAACCTTGGAGCACGCCAACGTCACGGCAAGTCGGTTGCATCTTGAACTGCCGCTGAAGGCTCTGCTCTAGGCTACCATTAAACAACCAGTCGAAGCCCTGAGCGACCTCGGCGTGACCCTTGTCCTTGATGCCGATGAGGGCCCGCATGAGGTCGCCGGACACCTCGACTGGACCACAGCACCGCTCACAAGGGCAAGAAAGCTCAAGCTGTCGGGCGAAGCGATCTGGCCGCCGGATCGGGTTTTGTCAATGAAGCCGCCCTATGGCGCCTTGCGCGAAGCGCTCGCACCCAAGGTGTCATACTGGCTGCGAAAAATATCGAAACTGCCGCCCAGCACCAAGTGTTGGAGCGTATCGGGTTCGAACAGGTCCAGCGTCATTTTTATGCCCCGTCGACCACGGCTCTAACCGTTGAAACGCTTGCGAAACACCGAAGGGCTGGGTGAACCGTTGAGAACTGCCCGAATCCTTCGTGGCAACGGCTGGGTTCGTCCAAGCGCTCACGGTGGCCGCAGAACGGGTCACCTCGCCGACAGTCGCTAAACGTGCCTCTATGACCCGGGGCAGCATGAGAACGTCAGCGCGCATTGGCCCCGAGAGATGCCTAGCTCCTTGCGCTCGCAAATCGGCGCGGGTGCAAATGATGATCGAGCTGCCTCATAAGCGTCTCAAAAAATGATAATCAGGAAATTTCCGGCCTTGCCGGAACGGCCGGTGGCGTGGCCGCTCTGCACTATTCTCAAAAATGTGCCAAACCGTGCGATGTTCACAGGACGTTATAAAGCGTGGGATATTGCTTTTTTCTAGCTGGAGCTTTTGCGGAGAACTGTAGCGTGAACATCGTCGTTGTCGGTCTGGGCTACGTGGGCACTGCGAACGCCATTGCGCTCGCCCAGGACCATCATGTCGTCGGCCTCGATATTGACCCTGAGCGCGTAGAAGCCATCAATGCGGGAAGGTCCCCGGTAGAAGATGATTACGCCGATCGCTTTATGATCGAGCACCCGCTTGATCTCTGCGGCACTACCAATGCAGAGCCCGTTCTTCGGGCGGCCGATATCGTCGTGGTGGCTACGCCCACAGACTATGATCCAGGCACTAATCGGTTTGACACCGCCAGTGTGGAAGCCGTTGCAACTCGGGTTGTCGCGCTGAACCCAAATGCCCTGGTTGTTGTGCGCTCCACTGTTCCTGTGGGTTATGTGCGTGAGTTGCGATCGAAACTGGCAACTGACCGTATCATTTTCGTGCCGGAGTTCTTGCGTGAAGGGCGCGCTCTTCGCGACACCCTTGAGCCTTCGCGCATCATCGTCGGTGACACGGGGGAGGCGGGTCGGCTGTTCGCAAATCTTTTAACTCAAGCTGCACGCAAGGCGGACATACCGATCCTCCTCACAGAGGCTACCGAAGCTGAAGCGATCAAGCTGTTTGCCAACACTTTTCTGGCGATGCGGGTTGCATACTTCAACGAGTTGGACAGCTATGCCATGTCCCACGGGCTTGATACCCGCCAGATCATCGAGGGCGTGGGTCTCGATCCGAGGATTGGCAGTCACTACAATAATCCAAGCTTTGGCTTTGGCGGATACTGCTTGCCCAAGGATACAAAACAACTTCTCGCCAACTATTCAGACGTGCCCCAGAATCTGATCGGAGCCATCGTTGACGCCAACCGAACGCGAAAGGATCTGATTGCCGAGGCCATCATTGCGCGCCAGCCGAAATGCGTCGGAATATATCGCCTCATCATGAAGCAAGGGTCCGACAATGTCAGGCAGTCGGCGGTCCAGGGCATTATGAAGCGCCTCAAAGCCAAAGGTATCAGGGTCATGGTATACGAGCCTGCGCTTTCGAGCCGAGACTTTTTTGGTTCCGAAGTCGTCGGCGATCTGGAGCAATTGAAGACCGAGTGCGATCTCATTGTGGCCAATCGCCTTTCTCCAGAAATCATGGATCTGCGCGAAAAAGTCTTTACGCGCGATCTTTTCGGTTCTGATTGAGCTGGTTCGAGCATCGAAGATCGGGAAGGTATGCCATCTTCGCAAAATCACAGCAGCACTTGCCGCCCAGGCCTCTCTTTGAAAAGGCTGACCCGTTGGGGTTAGGGGGCGCCGCAAACCGCGCCATTTCTCCAGAGCCAAGTCCCTGAACGCCATTTGCTTGAATGCAGTTGTTTGGGGAGCAGAGAAACTCGGGAACGTCATGGTTGGAGAATTAGGGGCTGATCTCAGGCTCTACTGTGCGAGAGGAAAAACGCGACGGTTTGGGTTATTGGTGTTGATCGCACGCTCATCAAGTTTGCGCGCTGAACGGCTCTAGGGAACGCACTGACTTATCCGATTCCAAAATCTGTTCCCATTTGTCCGATGTACCATGACATAGCTTCAGAGTTCCACGCTTCGCCAGGGCTGGGGCTTCAGCCCAAAGCCAGCTGCCCCGCCCGCCGGTTTGCGCCCCCTGCCGTTGTTTTCAACATACACAGCCAGTTTGAAGCCCTGCACGCAGCATCGCTACGAAACACTCAAAGCTGCAATTTTAGAACGGGAAGTCGCCTTGGCCGGCAGCGTCAATCTGATGCTCGCAGGACACGGAACAGGATCAGCGGCGCGTTTTCAGGCCTATCGACTATGTGGTCGAGACTATGGGCGGCCAATGGGGTCGCCCGCCTCCGCTACTCTCAAGAGATTGCATTCCAGCGCTTGGGGTCGTTGGACGACATGGCGAGGAGGGTGTGGCCGGTCTGGTTGAAGGGCTTGATCTGGCTGGTGAGGTTGTCGAGCACAAAGTCACCCTGATCGGTGCGCACGACGAGCACTGCGTGGCCCTCGCCGCGGGCGGTAAAGCCGATGGCCAGGCGCAGGGCGCCGGCGGGCACGCCGCGGGCGATCAGCTGGGCGCGCTTGTTCATTGCGTAATCCTTGCAGTCGCCTACCCGGGCGCCGATCGTCCAGACCTGAGTGGCACGCCTTTGGGGACGGATCGAAGTGTTGACCGAGCGGTTGACCGAATTGAGCACGCTCATGAGACCGGAGTCCATCTGCAGCTGGGTGGCGGGCGCCGAAGCGCAATGGGTTGGCGACGTCATGCAGAAGATCTGCAGGCCGAGCGGTGCCGCGGTTGTCGATGATGTGGTGATCCGCATGACCGATCCCGACGGGCCGGCGTGACTGGAGGGTTGGAGCGTCTGGGCGAGAGCGGGGGCCGCGGCGGCGGTGAGCGTCAAAACGGCGCCGAGAACGATGGACACGATACGCATAATCGGTGGCTTCTCCAGGTCAGGCGAGCGGCCGAAGACTCCATCCAGGACCCCAGCGGACGCAAAATTCTCTGTTGACCCCATCCTGACGCCCGCCAATTTCAAACTTGTCGATTGTTTGAGTACAATTTGATGCAAATGCAGGAGGAGCGAGCTGTGCCCTTATCAGGCCTGGCTCCGTTTGTTCTTGGCGCTTGACCCGATGCCGTCGATCTGCACATGATTTCGAATTATGGGTTTTGCGCGTGTTCGATGGCGTCATATTTCAACGGCCTGACCCTGATCGTTTTTACCCTGATTCTTGGATTGTCGGGGGCGTATCTTGTTGCGCGTGAGATTGCGCCCTTTAATTTTTCATTTGTGCCGCGTTCGGAAATCTTTGAACGGCTCACAAATGGACCGGCGCCGGTTCCGCCGTCGACGTTCGGTACCAATGTCGCGCTTGAAATCTGCGATCAAACGATGACCCGGCTGTCGTTCTACCTGGCCCCGACCGCCCGCATGTCGGCGGTGGCCAATTCCTGTATCGAGACAGCGCGGACTTCGGTTTCCCAAATGCCCAGCCACAGCTATGGCTATTATATCGAGGCTCTTGCCCGTTTCGCGCTGGGGGAGGCCGACATGGCCGTTGCTGCCCTTGAACGCTCGCAGGCAGTGGGCCCCAACGAACAATGGCTTGCCGAGCGGCGCGTGGGCGTTGCCGAGACACATTATGCCGCGCTTGAGGCGTATGCCGGGACGGGCCATCTGGCCGATCTGGCGCTTCTTGCACAATCGCGGCGGGGCATCAGATCGATTGCCGCGCGATATGTTGCCAATCCGGACTTTCGCGAACGCGTCACCGCAGTTGTCGAAACGCTTCCCGACGAAATCCAGCAGCGGTTTGTTGCCGTTGTGCGTGCAGAAGCCCGCACCATGGGGGCAGGAGCCTAGATGGCGATCGACGTTTCCGGATTTGAGATCACGAGAGCCTCCTCGGGCGGGAATCGCCGCAGTCAGGGGCAGGCGCGGCTCAATCACATCCTTGCCATGGGCGTGATCGCTTTTCTTTTTCTGGCTCCCATCCCGCTGGGCGCCAACCGGCCGATCTTCTCGGCGATCAATGCGGCGCTGATCGGGGGCGGGGGCGTTGCTTATGGTGTCCTGATGCTCTGGCGGCGCGAGAACTTCCGGGTTGCCCTGTCCGATATTCCGGTCCTGACCGGGCTGTGGGCCCTGCTGTGCCTTTATGCGGTCGTCCAGTTCATCGTGCCGGTGAGCACGGTTTTTGTTGCCCCGGGCACGCAGGTGGTTTCATCCACGCTGTCGATTGCGCCCGGCTCGACATTGCACAGCCTGATCCAGTTTCTAACGCTGGCGGTCTTCTTCTTCCTCGTCCTGCAGGTCAGCGCCAACCGCGAGCGGGCACGGTTTATTGCAGCGGCGCTGTTCTGGGTGATCGTAGCGCACGCGATCTATGGGCTTCTGGCGCTGACGCAGTTCGGTGACACGCTGCTTTTCCTCGAGAAATGGGCGTATCTGGGGTCGGCGACGGGCACCTTCGTCAATCGCAATTCCTACGCGACCTTCATGGCGTTCGGGCTGGTTCTGGGCACCGCCCTTGCCGCGCAGACCGTTGAAAAGGCTGCCAACAGCCGGCAGATCCCGATTGCCAACATCATGTTCCTGCTCGTTGGTCTATCGTTTCTCATCATCGCTCTTTATTCGACACAATCGCGCATGGGGCTCGCCGCTGGGCTGGCCGGCAGCGTCGTGGTGGCCATAGGGTTCGTTATCAAGCTCGGCCGGCGCCAGCCGCGGCTTTCGGTGCTTATGGTCGTCCTGGGCGTGGGGTTGGCGATCGCCATGACCGTGCTTTTCGGCTCGGGCACGCTGGACCGGTTGGGCAGTGTCGAGCAAAGCTTTGATGTGCGCTTGGCGCTCTACAGCCAGGTGATCGAGATGATTGCCTCACGGCCATTGCTTGGTTTTGGCGGGGGGAGTTTCGAGGCGGCGTTCCCCTTGTTTCACGCGCTGCCGGTCAGCCCGGACCTTGTGTGGAACAAGACCCATTCGACCTATCTGGCGCTGTGGGTGGAGTATGGCGTGATCTTTGGTTCCATACCGCTACTTGTCGTTCTGGGCATAGGGTTGCGCTGTATCCAACTGGTTATCCGCCGCAAGTCCGATTGGGTGCTGCCACTGGCCTCGCTTGGCATCATTGTAACGGCCGCGCTGCATTCTCTGGTCGATTTTTCGCTGGAAATGGAGGCGAACGCGCTGTTTTTTACAGCTTTGCTGGCGCTGGGACTGGCCGGCGTCACCCAATACGGGCGGCGGCAAAAACGCCAATGAGACAACTCTTCGCCCGCATTTTCGGTACTTCGGGCCCGGAAAGCTCCCGGCAGGGTGCGGCGCGGCTATCCAGCGCCAATTTTCCCCGGGCGCTGTATGTTATCGGTGACGTCCATGGGCGCCTGGATCTGCTCGAAGCCATCGAGGAACAGATCGCGGGCCATGCGGGTGTTGTAAACGAGGATGTGTGGGTGGTCCTCGTCGGCGACGTGGTGGATCGCGGCCCGTCTTCCGCCCAGGTCATAGACCATCTCCTCAAGCCTTCGAAATGGGGCTTTCGCAGGTTCTGTCTGTCGGGCAATCACGAACAGGCCATGCTCGAAGCGTTTGAAAGCGCCGAGGCCCTTGAGTGGTGGTGCCGGTTCGGCGGCGTAGAAACCCTAGCGTCCTACGGCGTGAGCATTTCCCAGTTCGATCCCGGCGCGCGCAGCTGGGATACCAATCGCGCTGTGCTCGAAGCCTATATACCGCGCGAGCACATTCAATTTCTCTCGGACCTGCCGGTCATGATCCGCGTTCCGGGCTATGTGCTGGTTCATGCGGGGCTACGGCCCGGAATAGCCCCCGAGGACCAGACCGATCAGGACCTGCGCTGGTTCCGTCATGAGACAGACGCGGCCGGGGATAACGAGTTAGAGTCCGGCTATTGCGTGGTGCATGGTCACACAATTGTCGAACGTCCGCTGGTAACGCGCGGACGGATTGCTATCGACACGGGTGCCTATATGAGTGGCCGCCTGACGGCTGTGTGTCTAAGGTCTGGTCAAGAGCCGATAATCATTGAACAATCGGAACCGAGCCAGCACAATTAGCTGCTGATTGCCCGCCTCTTCGCGAATCTGGGAAGATTATGGAAGATCAAGAAATCGATGTCCGGGGTATTCTGAACCTGCTGCGACGGCGGGCCAGCTTGATCATGGCCACGCTCGTCGTCTGCCTTGGTATCGCCGGCATCGCACTTTTCGCCCTGACACCGATCTATTCGGCTTCCGCGCTCATTCTGGTCGATACGTCGCGCAACGCACTCATCGATCCCGATGCGCAGGTCTCCAGTGCGTCGTCCGAAAATGCGCGGGTGGATTCGGAAGTGGAAATTCTGCGCTCCGACACCGTTCTCCTTAATGTTATCGACAGGCAACGATTGCTGTCGGATGAGGAGTTTGGCGTAAGGCTGGGGTTGCGCGAACAGGTGCTGGCGTTCCTCCGCCTTGGCGATGCCGACCTGCCGCAAGGCGATGCGGCGGTGCAAAGCGTGCTCAACCGGGTCAAGTCCGCGGTATCGGTTCAACGGCGGGGGCTGACCTATCTGATCTCCGTGCAGGCCCGCTCCGAACAACCTCAAAAGGCCGCGGAACTGGCCAATACAGTGGCCGAGGCGTACATCCAGGATCAGATGCAGTCCAAGATCGAGGGCGTTCTCGCCGCCCGCGAGGTTCTTGATGCCAGGCTGCAGCTTGCCCGCGAAAATATCGGGCGGTCCGAAGAGCAGTTCGATTCCTTCATCAACCAAAATATCGATCAGTTGGCGGCTGAGCCGGGAAGCTCGGTCGCGGACCTGCGCGACGACCTGCAGTCGATCACCGGTTCGCGCGAAGAGTTGCAGGCTTTGAGCCAGACGGTGAGCCAGGCGGCGGCGTCGCGTGACTGGTCCAGCCTTGTGGCGCAATTGGAGTCAGATGCGCTTGCCGAACTGGACGCACAGCGCCAGACCCTGGCAGCCGATCTTTCCGGCGCCGGCTCGGGTTCTCCGGCGGCGATCAATCTGCGCCAGGAACTGGCGTCGGTCGAAGCGGCCATGGCCGAGCGCGCCGATCAGGCGTTGACCGACCTGCGCTCGCAGGTCGCCGAGCTTGACGACCGGGCCAGCGGCCTGCGCCAGCAGATGCGGTCCGATGTCCTGTCTTCGGATTTGCCAGTCGACGTGCTGACCCAGCTCTATGAGTTCCAGCAATCGGCCGACCTTGCCCGCACGCAATATCAGTCGCTTCTGGCGCGCTCAGCCGACCTGCAGGTTCAGTCCGAACTTCAGATTGCCGACAGCCGGATCGTTTCCCGCGCCCTGCCGCCGGCGAGTCCGGCCTTTCCCAACCCGCAACTCATCCTGCTGATGGCAGGGTTTGCAGGGCTCGGCCTCGGGATCGGGCTCGCCTTTGTCTATGAAAACTTCGTTGGCGGTTTTACCAGCGAGAGCCAGCTCAATCTGGTGACGCGCCTGCCGGTGATCGGAGACATTCCGCTCCAGCGGCTCAATGCCGACCAGCAATCGGCCGCCGAGACTTTGATATCGGCACCCCTGTCGCAGTTTTCCGAGTCTATCCGGAGGGCCAGGGCGGTTGTGGATCAGCATCTGCGCAGGGTCAGGGGGGCCGATGCGGGGCCCATGACGCTCAAGGGTCCGGATGGAAACGGCGTTGTCGTCATGGTGTCCTCGTCGGTGCCCGATGAAGGCAAGACGACAGTGGCGCTGTCTCTGGCACGGGCCTATGCGCAATCGGGCAAAAAGACGCTGATCATCGATTGCGACCTTCGGCGACCGGCCATCCACAAGAATCTGGGCATTGAATCCGAATTCGGGCTGTTCGAATATCTGGCGGGGCGAACCGAGGGCGAATCGCTTTCTTCGATCATTTTGCAGGACGAAGATACCGGCCTGAGCGTGGTTGTGGGATCCAAGCGCTCCGATATACCCACCGATCAGCTGATTACCAGCGAGGCGTTTGCGCGTCTGATCGCTGCCGCGGTCAAGAATTTCGAGGTGGTCATTCTCGATACGCCGCCGGTCCTTCCGGTCGTCGACGGGCTCTATCTATCCCAGTATGCTGACGCTGTGGTTTTTGTCGTGCGGTGGTCCTCGACCGCCCAGGCCGAGGTACGCAATGCTCTGGGCCGTCTCGATCAAGCAAAAAATCCCGAAGCGCCGATGCTCGCCATACTCAACCAGCAGGTGCGGAGCCAGTCGCGCTATGGAAAAAATTACGATGGATATTATGAAGGCTAAACAGCCCTGAGCTGGCGGCAAACGTAAGACCGGGGGGCAACGATGTCATTACCGCCTGTGAGTTTCGGAACCTCCGGTCTGAGGGGGCTTTCGGACGGTTTTACCCCCGATGTGGTCTTTGCCCATATCGGGGGCTTTGTTGAAACCGCTTGCACCGATGCGCGCAGCAGAGAGGTCGTGATCGGCCGTGACCTGCGAGCGTCCAGTCCCCAGATCGCCGCGCTGGTCGGCGGCGCGCTCACGGCGCTGGGCTGGAAACCGATCAACGCCGGCGCTGTGCCGACGCCGGCGCTCGCGGCCTACGCGCTCAAGCGCGGCATTGCTGCGATCATGGTGACCGGTAGCCATATTCCGCCCGATTACAACGGCCTTAAATTCTATCGCCCCGATGGTGAGCTGCTCAAGAGCGATGAGGAGCCCATCAGGGCGGCCGCGAAGGCGCTTTCTGAGGCGAGCCCTGACTTTGAGCCGTTCCTTCCGCACGAAGATCCGGCTGCGCGGGATGAGTACGCGGCCCGATATACAGACGCCTTTTCTCCGCACGCGCTGGCCGGGTTGAGCATTGCGGTTTTCGAGCACTCGGCAGTGGGCCGGGACATTCTTTTCAATGCGCTCGAGGCGTTGGGCGCATCCTGCACGAGCGTGGGGCGGAGCGAGGTTTTCGTTGCCGTCGATACCGAGGCTGTCGAGCCTTCCGCCATGGCGCAAATTCACGAGGCGATGGCGGCAGGGCAATTTGATGCCGTGGTCTCAATGGATGGCGATGGTGACCGTCCATTGCTTGTGGATGCCGGTGGCTCTCAAGTCAGTGGTGATGTGCTGGGGGCGCTGACCGCCCGGTTTCTTGCGGCCAAAGCGGTGGTGACGCCGCTCACATCGACCAGCGCACTCGAAGAGAGCGGATGGTTTGAGACCATTAGCCGGACACGGATCGGATCGCCCTATGTCGTCGAGGAAATGGCGCGGCTTGGCGCCGATGGGATCGTTGGTTTCGAGGCCAATGGCGGCTTTCTCATGGGGAGCGATTTCGAGCTTCCGCACGGGCGGCTCAAGCGCCTGCCGACGCGAGATGCGCTGTTGCCCGTCATTGTGGTTCTGGCCGAGGCGGCGGGGCGCGATGTTTCGGTCGGCGATCTGGTTGCGGAGCTGCCGGCTCGGGTGATGAGGGCGGATCGCCTGAAAGACATTCAGCCCGACGACGCTGGAGCATTGATCGAGGAGCTGGCCCGATCGGCCGAACTGCGCGCCAGTTTTGACGAGAGCCTTGCCGAGCCCAAAACGATCGACACGACGGATGGAACACGGGTGATTACCGCGCGTGGGGACGTTATCCACTTCAGGCGGTCGGGAAATGCACCTGAACTCAGGTGTTACGTCGAGACCGGCAGCGCACAAGCAACACAGGCCCTGCTTTCCGCCATGATTGCCAGACTGGCCACACATTTGAACGCTAGAGGGAACCGATGACCGATACCGATGGAAAAAACGGGGCATCTGACGGCCGAAAGCGCATCGTTCCCGTCGTTCTGGCCGGAGGAACCGGCACAAGGCTCTGGCCGATCTCGCGCACGGCACGGCCCAAGCAGTTCCTGGCGCTGACCGGCGAGCACAGCCTGTTGCAGGAGACCTTGCTGCGGTTGAGTCGGGACCCGCGCTACGATGCTCCGATCATTGTTACCAACGAGCTTTATCGCTTTCTGGTGGCTGAACAGGCGCAGGAGGTGGGCGTGGAGGCCATGCGGATCGTGCTTGAACCGGTTGCCCGCAATACGGCCCCTGCCATCGCCGCGGCCAGTCTGCTGGCGGCGGACAAGTCGGACGACGTGCTTGTTCACGTTCTTCCTTCCGACCACCGGATCAAGGTCGATGATGCCTACATCCATGCGCTCGATGTAGCCGAAGCCGCGGCGCTTGCCGGGCGATTGGCAACGTTTGGCATCGAGCCGTTCGAGCCGGCTACCGGGTTTGGCTATATCGAGGCTGGCGATCCGCTGCCTTCGGGCGCCCACGACGTCCGCAGGTTCGTCGAAAAACCGGACGCCGACAGCGCGGCCGAAATGATCGCGACGGGATCCTATTACTGGAACTCGGGCATGTTTTTGTTCAAAGCCTCGGTTTTCCTCGAGGAATGCCAAAAGCTGGTCCCCGAAGTTCATGCGGCAGCTTTCGACGCTGTCAACAAGGCGGTGCAGGATTTCGATTTCCACCGCCTCGATGCCGAGGCCTTTTCACGGTCTCCGAGCATTTCCGTCGATTATGCGGTGTTTGAAAAAACAAAGCTTGCGGCTGTGGTGCCGGCCTCGATCGACTGGTCGGACCTCGGGTCCTGGGACGCAGTGTGGAAGAGCGGATCGCGCGACGAGCACGACAATCTGGGAATGGGAAAGGTTACCCTCAACGCCATGTCGGGTTCGTTGGTTATTTCCGAAAAACACCATGTCGTCGTCGACGGGCTGGACGACATTGCGGTGCTGGCAAGTGAAGATGCGATCTATGTGGGCCGGTTGTCGGCCGCGCAATCGGTTGGCGATATCGTCAAGCGCCTCAAGGCCGACCCCGCTACCCAGAATTTGACCGAAACGCACCAGACGAGCTATCGCCCCTGGGGCGGATATTCATCGGTGCTCAATGGCGAGCGTTTTCAGGTCAAGCGTCTGTTCGTCAAGCCGGGTAAGCGGTTGAGTCTGCAAAAGCATTTCCATCGCTCCGAGCACTGGGTCGTGGTGCGTGGGACCGCCGAAGTGCAGCTTGGCGAAGAGGTTTTGACGCTGCAGGAAAATGAAAGCATCTACATTCCGCAAGGCGAATTGCACCGTCTCTCAAACCCCGGGAAAATCCTGCTCGAGCTGGTCGAGGTTCAGACGGGCTCGTATCTGGGCGAGGATGACATTGTACGGATCGAGGATGAGTTTGGCCGGACCTGAGCGCGAGCCGGCCCTCGCGTTCCTGTGCTGCGTTGAGACAAGCTTAACCATAACGGGCCATTTTAGGCCCTTGTGATTCACCGAGTTCCCGCGCGCCATGTTTCGCCCTCGCTTCGTATTTCAAACGCGGTCCGCGGACCGTGACCGGCAGACCGACCAGGGTCGGCGCCAGGCGATCGCCGGCGTTCTGGCGCGCCAGCGCGCCGATGTGGACCGTGAAATGGCAGGGCTGCAGCGGCGCATGGACGATGCGTACCAACGCGCGGCAGCGCTCCTGGCCAATAGCGAGGATTATGGTGAGCGCTCGACGCGTGACGAAGAAGAAATCGTTGCCTTCGAAGCATCGGCCGAGGCCGCACGCAACCGGATCGCCGATCTTTCCCGCCAACTGGAGGTGTTCGAGGCGATTTCCAGAGTTCTCGATGATGCGGGGACCGGTCCGGACGGTGAAAGTTAGGGCTTGATCCGGCCCGCCGGCCCGACTTATCCCCGCTATCTAACCGCGGCGGGCGATCTCATCATAAACGGCGGCGGTTTTTGCTGCCATTTGGGCCACCGAATAGTGCTCTTGGACCATCTCCCTAGCCTTTTGCCCCGCTGCTGTGCGGAGTGATGTTTCGCTCATCGCAACAAGGCTGGCGGCTGCCGTTTCGGGTTCGTCCAGGGGGAACAGCAACCCGTTCTTTCCGTCCCTGACCACATCGCGATTGCCGACCACATCCGTTGCGACCACCGGCAGGCCCTCCGACATTGCCTCGAGCACGGCCAGCGGCATTCCTTCCCACCGTGAAGTCGACAGATAGACGTGGGCGTTTCTAAACGCGTCGCGTGGATGCGAGGTGGGGCCGGGGAGATGGACAAAATCGCCCAGACTGGCCTCGTCGATCAACTCTTGGCATCGATGGCGTTTGTCCCCATCCCCGAGCACGGAGATGAGAAATGACAGCTGCGGATGGAGCCGGCGCAGGGCGTTGGCGATGTCGACCACCAGTTCGGGATACTTCTGATGGTCGTATCGGCTCACAGAAATAATTCGCAGCGGAGGCGGAGGGGCGATTGGCGGGCGCTGTTGGGGTATTGCGACACCGTTGACGACTGTCCGCAGTTTTTCGGGCGCAATGAACCGGGCCGCTTCGATGAGTTGGCGTTCGCCATCTGAAACGCAGATCGCCCTTGCTGTGAACCAGCCCAGAATGCGTTCCACGAGCAGGTAGAGGGCTTTCTTTACGGCGCCGTATTCTCCCACGTGCAAACCATGAAATGTATGTACCGAGGGCACCCCGGTTTGCAGGCTGAGCAGCCGGCTATAGATGCCAGCGCCCTTGCCGTGGGAGTGAACAAGATCGACGTTGCGAGCCCTCACTGCCCGGGCCAACTGGAACAAGGCACCCAGCCGAAAGGTCCTATGAGGAACAGTCAGCACATTGCCGGCGCCGACGAGTGTGCTGTAGCGCGAGAAATATGGCTCGTCGCGGGGACAGGCGACGATTGGCTCGATATCGGAAGGCAGGTGCTGGAGCAACTGACACAAATGCTCCGGACCGCCGCCGATATCAGCGCGCAGGGTCAGGAAGAGAATGCGCATGGGGGAGCCGTTCACTTTTCATGCGTTTGAACTGGCGAAATCATTGCTAGCGACGCGGGCAATTGCTGCGGTAAAAAGCATTGCCAGTGGCATGGAATACCAGAGCGTATATGTGTCTAGCGTGAACGCATGCGATAGCTCTGAGATAATTATCGCCAGTGCACCAATTCCCCAACTTGATCCTTTAAATGCCAAGTAGGCCATTTTGGCAGTTATATTGATCCAAAAAAATATGAACGCGACGCCTGCAAATAATCCGAGTTCTATAAATATACCGAGAAAAGCATTATCGCTATATACTCCGTATATGACCTCGATATTTTTGTATCCCGTTCCGATTATAGGATGATTTTGCCAGATTTGCAGCAGGTAGTTCCAATTATCGTACCTAATCGTTCTTAGAAACTGACTTTCGCCTGTGATATTTAATATGTCCAGTCTTCTGATGTTGGTCGCGATGGTTCCACTCATTTCGCCTTCCGAGAGGACGACTAGCAGTACAATCGCAGCCGTTGCTGCACAGAAAAAGTATACCATCTCCCTTATTCTGAAAATGATAGGGATCATTATCACCCACCCAATGATTAAATGTAAGAGGGCGGCTCTGGATGAACTTATAAAAGTAGAATATAGCGCCACACTAAAGACAAATATGCTTAGTGTTTTTGCGTACTTTGGTGAGCAGAGTACTATTGATACGAGTGAAACGGTTCCCCAGATTGAGGTAAAATGGCCAAAATTACTGGAGTTTCCTAAAATTCCGCCGGCACGAACCGAGGACCCGGTGCCGTCCCCGGACCAAATTCGCTGCTGGTCGGTACGCAATTCTATTCCCATATGAAAAAAGGCGATACCCAATAATATTGACGCCCCTCCGCTGATCAAGAAAGTGCGTGCTAGTGTGCAGTATTCGGTTTTTCCAAAGTTTCTAATTTTGGTTACAAGCAAGAACGGCGCAAAAATGGAAATTATTCGGATAATAGACAAGTCGCCCATGCTGAAATCATTTATTGCTGCGCTTATTGTAAAGCTTATGATTGAGAAGAAAATAAATAAAATATACGGAAGCGTTATTCGCGTTACAGGATTCCCGCTCACAAAAAAAAGAGCAAAGAGCGCGGGAATGAGCAGAAAATCAACGGCGCCGATGGCAAAATTGTCGGAAACGCGGAACGCAATCAGTGGGCTGATGCCCGCATAGAGCCATAGTATCCGATATATCAACAGCTCGCCGCCGGAGAGGCGGCTTTTTAAGCGGTCCAATGCCCCAAGTCCTTGCCGATTAAATTGCTGAGCTTGTCCACATCCTGCCGGAAATGCTGTTTCAGTTCATCTCTAAGCGCGGGAGAGATTTCCTGCCGCGGCTTCCTGGTATTTAGGCTACCTTTTATCCATTCAACCGGGCCATAACGCTTCTCCCACAGGTGTCTGCGTACAGAACGGAGGGGCCTTTCTATGATCTTGGGTGGAGTGAGTATGAGTTTCGCTAACCACTCGTGCCGATGTGCATGAGCTGAGTTGACCACCGGGAAGTCCTGGCGCCGGTCGTCCACCAGGCCGAGAAACCTTAGGGTTTCTTTGTAGACCTTGGGCGTATCGGCCTTGAAGTCGTCCAACGTTATTATTCGGAGGCGATCTTTAGGTATCAGCTCCGTCGCATATTGTATTTGTTCGCCGAGCAGCCCGACCTTCCCATACTGCAGAAAGGCCGGCTCACGACAGCCCCGTGGGATGCGGCGACCGATTGCCCGCTCGTCCTGGGCTCTCCATGCCTCTTCAAATGAGGCAATGTCCTCATGAAGAGAATAGCGCTGCTCCATGTGGTAGGCCTGAACGAGCTCGATTGGATTGCGGACCATGGCTATAAATCTTGCGTCAGGATTGTAAGAAAGTATCCGCTCGATCGCTACACTGGAACGGAGGTATCGTGTGCTACCCTCGGCAATCACAGTATGGAGTTGTGGATCGTATCCTTGAAACACCGATAAATAATCGGCCATAGTTTCCAGTGACATTTCATGCTTTAATCGGGGGAAATCATCGCACCAAAAAAAGGGCTCTTTTGGCGTAGAAAACAAAACGTTCGGGTGTTCCGATAGATATTTTGCCAATGCGGAGGTTCCGCATTTTGGCGCGCCTATTATAAAGGTGTTTGGCTTGGGGGTAGAAGTCATTGGCCGAGCTTCCAAGAAGTTACGAGCTCAACATCGAGCTTATCGTCGACCCATTTGGCGTGCGGCCTCGTGTAATCGATAATTTCCTGAGACCACTTGGCGCTTATTTGGGGTCTTTGGATCACTGAACGATACAGAAGCCTTTGAACGACAAGGTTGTATTTGATGGCGGCAACTAATCGCTGGCCACCACGCCGCTTCACGAACTTGGACGAACGGTTGACCAAGTTTGCAATGGCCACATTCCGGGGGCGTGCGGCGGTGTTGACTGGCGAGTGTTCCGCATCCGACAGAATGTGGCGGCTGACGGCGAGATGGTCAGTAATCCGATTAAGAACATTTTGGGGATTGGCCGAAAGATCGTCGAACCGATAGACGCATAAGTGATCCTTGCCAAACGTGGAGAGAAATGGCTCCAACATGGTTTGATAAGCGATAGTTTCCCAATCAAAACCCGTTTCACACCATTCGTCCAAGGTGCCCGAAAAGCGCCCGTTGCGCTTGGTGAAGAGATAATCTGATATGCAATAATCGCGTGGTTCTCTGAGGCCTACAATAATCTTTACATTGCCGACGTCGCTCTTGATGCGATCGGCGGCAGCCCGATGATGTATATAGCGATGGGAGATTTCACCCACTACGGCCTCGTTCTTCGCTTCATCAAAGAAGCGCCCATACCATGCTATTCCACGATGATAATTTAGGTCAAAGAAGTTGGTTTCTTTGACGGGTGTAAGGTAAATATCCGAATGCCTGGAAAGCACGGAAAATAGCCACGTAGTGGCCGACTTTCCCGTGCCGATATGGATGAAGTCCGGAAGTCTCAAAATCCGTTACCCCTTCTTTTGCCGACGCGCCGAGGGAAAGATTGAGAGTATCGAGGGATCCACACCCAGGTTTTTGCGGCAATACGCTATGCAACCGACGTTCCAGGCACTTGTTGCGAAGGCCACCGCAATGGCGGCGCCGACCGTTCCCCAAAGGGGCGTCAGTACGGCAATCAGAAGCAATGCTGTGATGTTGGTTGCCAGGATGATCCGGAAATAGGGCCGCTCCGAACCCGTCATCTCCATCATCGGAATCGTGGGCCCGGAGAGCGCATTGACGAGGTTGCCGGCGCTCAGGATGAGCAATGCGGTGTATCCGTTTTCAAAGCCGTCTCCGAACAGACCCAATATTTGGTGCCCGAATATCAGGAAGGTGGCGAAGATGATTATGGTGGGGATGGCAACCGCCGACACTGTGACCAGGCAAAGGTTGCGTACGCTATCGATCTCCCTGCGGTGGAAATGGCGGGCGATAGCTGGAGCGACCACTATGCCAGAGGACATCAGAAAAAGATTCATCGCTACCGATAGCTGCAGGGCTGCAAAAAAGGTCCCGGTCGCAGCTGGCGACATGACGAAGCCAAGATAGACCACGGCCAGATTGGGCGCCGAGCTGCGCACGATAAGTGTTCCCCACAGGCTGCCGACCGAACTCCACCATTTTTTGCGTTCGCTTTGTACGGGCCCGGTGATGAGGGGGCCGGGGCGTGTCATGGGGTGCGCCAGCGCCTGGCCCAGAAGGACCACGAGCAACACAGCGGCAATGAGAATCGTGCCGCTGGTCGCGGTCAATAGCGGGAAATGCCCCATAGTCACCAGCCCGCACCCGGCAACCACAAGCAGACGCCAAATGATGTCGCGGGGGACGAGTGAAAGCGTTATCCCGGTGATGGCCCGCATGACGCTGGCCTGATATTCGGCCAGACCCAACACAAGCGTAAAGGCTCCTGCGGCCATCAGATAGGATGGGTGGCTCACGCCCGGGACAAAGGCTGCAAAAATGGCGACGCCGAGCCCGAGAACGCCGCACCCCAGCGCGGTTACGATATAGCCGTGGCGAATAACGCCGCGTTCGAGTTCGATCGCTCCATCGGCGGCATAGGCAGCGGCGTAGCGCAGCACCAGCGAGCGGAAACCAAAACTGCCGACGACGGCCAGAAGGGTTGCGAGGGAGAATGCGAAACCGAAGCGGCCGTATTCCTCCGCGCTCATGGCGCGGGCCAGCATCAGGAACATCAGGAACGAGAGGCCCGCGCCGCCGATCTTGATGATGAGGGCCGCCATTCCGCCACGGGCCAGCTTTGCCATCACATCGTCATTGGCCAGTGCCGCAGCTCGCGCCCTGATGCGCCCCCAGGTGGCCGTGATCATTGGGGGGTCCTGCGTATCTGGTCGGGGCTTATTTCGGGCATTGCGCCGTACTGGGCGAGAACCTCTGTCATACCCGCGAGGAAGTTCTGTTCGCTGAACCGGCCGGTGTGGGCGGCGATCGCCTGGGGATCGGCGTCGGCGAGGCCCGATCGCTCGAAGCGTTCAATGGCGTCGATCAGGCCCTCGACGCTCTGGTCGTCAAACAGAAGGCCGGTTTCGCCGTCGCGGACAGTTTCGGTGGCGCCGCCGCGGCCATAGGCAATGACCGGGCGTCCCGAAGCCATGACTTCGACAGGAACGATACCGAAATCCTCTTCGCCGGGGAAAACCAGCGCCTTGCAGCGTGCCATATGCGATTTGAGGTCGGCGAAGGGCACGGTGCCCAGAAAAGTAATGTTGGCCCTGGCCTTTGCGGCCAGCGTCTGCCGTGTCTTTTCAGGACCGCCGATGACCAAAAGGCGTTTACCCATGCGGTTGAACGCATCGATCATGATATCGGGGCGCTTGTAGCCGACCAGCTCACCGGCCCAGAGATAGAAATCCTCACGCTCGGACAGAGGGGCCGGGGAAAAATCCTCGACGGCGACCGGCGGATAGACCACCCGCGCGTCACGCCGCCAATATTTGTTGATGCGCTTTTGCACGTGCATGGAATTGGCGACGAACTGATCGACCCGGGCCGCCGAGGTGACGTCCCACTGCCGCAGGCCGGGCGTGAGAATTGGCATGGTCAGCCTGGCCAGACGACCGGCCCCGCTCTTGTAGAGATGGTACTGGTCCCAGAGGTAGCGCATGGGCGAATGGCAATAGCAGATATGGGGCGCGTCCGGCGGGGCGATGACGCCCTTGGCGGGTCCCGCCTCGCTCGAAATGACCAGATCGTATCCGGAGAGATCGATACTCTCGAGCGCAAAGGGCATAAGGGGCAGATAGCTGCGGTAGAGCTTATGGGCCGCCGGCAATTTCGAGATGGCGGTGGTGTGCACCGTGTGGCTGCGAATGGCGGCGCTGACCCCGTTCGCATCATAGACGTGGGTAAAGATGTCGGCTTGCGGAAAGAGCTTGCACAGGGATTCAAGGACCTTCTCGCCCCCCCGCATATGCAGCAGCCAGTAATGAATGATCGCAACTCTCAAGGTCGTCATCTTCCGGCAGGCGTTGGTTTCTGTTCCTTTGCCGCGATGGGAAACCTGCAACGCTATTTACTTGAACTGGGCGCCTTCACTCATTTCCAGCCAGCGTTGGAGCGATTGTTTGAGGCCGTAGCGGTACTGGAACCCCATTTCGCGAAGCTTTTGCGGCATGATGTTTGTCGATTTGTAGAGTTTTCTAATGCGGGCCCGGTTGATCGAGGTGCGAATGCCAAGCTTGCCCAAAATCTCAAGGGCCAGTCCCCCAAGCATCATAATCGGCATGGGAACAACCAGCGTGACCTTTTTGTAACCGGCCACATCGGTGAAGGTGTCACAGATATCTTCCGAAGTGTAGCGCTCCATATGGGCGAAGTTATAGGTCAGATGCGTTTCGTTTCGCTCGAGGGCGAAGCGGAAGGAAGCCACCAGATCTTCGACATAGCCGCAGGCCTTGATGGTGTCCTTGCGGCCAGGGAAAAAGAAGTGGCCTTTTTCCATGGCACGCGCCAGGCGGGTAAAATTGCCCCGCTCGGTATAGCCGTAGATTACCGCGGGGCGGGCGACGACAAGGCGCCGCGCATCGGTGGCCTCGTTGAGCCACTGGGCATGGATTTCTTCGGCGCACAGTTTTGAACGTCCATAGGCCGTATCGGGCTCAAGCGCCGAGGTTTCGTCCTTGAGGGTTTCGCTCGCGCCGTAGACGGAAATCGAGCTCGTAAAGACGATCCTTTCGCAGCCGATACGGCGGGCATAATCGCAACAATGGGTGGCGCCAAGCACGTTGGTATAGAAATACTCCCAGTCCTCATGACCGGGTGTCGTGTGAACGGCGGCAAGATTATATGTTTCGCTGGCGCCCGGGCAGGTGTCATCCGCAATGGGCTGCCGAACGTCGACGTATTTGTATTCGACCCCTTCGACAACAAAGCGGGGCTCGGCAATATCGGCGCTCACGATCAGATCATACTCTCCGCTTTCGGCGAGAGACCTGAGCAGATGCGAACCGATAAAGCCTGCGCCTCCAAATACCAGAGCGTTCTTTTTGAGCATTGCTTCACTCTCCGGACAATTGGTTGTCGACTAACGGTCATGCCGAGATTTTCTTATAGACCTCGTCGGTCATTTCTTGAGGTGATTTTGTTGCGCCGTTGAGGGTT